>WPCJ01105136.1_pt1 | contig 58260 bp, 46 predicted proteins | sample 5399831 | NCBI WGS metagenome assembly WPCJ01 (sample SAMN12869470, study PRJNA574797) | sludge metagenome | isolation source: wastewater treatment of pH10 | place: China:Beijing | collected 2019-05-20
GTCGTAGATGAATTCTCCCGCTTTAGAGTACTGTCCGTTTTTCCCGTTGAATCTTACCACTTCATCACGGAAAGGACGGATCATCTGTGAGTGACAAGCGTTACATCCTTCTCTGATATAGATGTCTCTACCTTCCAATTCCAATGGAGAATAAGGCTTAACCGCGGAAATCGTAGGAACGTTGTCTTTTACAAAGATCGTAGGAAGGATCTCCAAAGCGCCACCAATAGCTAATACAATGAAAGATAATATGGATAAGTAAAGCGGTGTTCTTTCTAACCAAAGGTGGAAAGTTTCGCCTTCTTTTCTTCCTTTTTTTACATTGGCCAAAGCTGGAGCTTCCGCAGGAACTTCTTTTTGGAAAGAACCTTTTCTTGCCGTAGCAACCAAATTAACCACCATTAATATGGCTCCGGAGAAATATAAGAATCCTCCAACAAATCTCATTTTGAAATAAGGAAGAATTGCCGTTACAGTATCCAGCCAGTTTTTATAAACCAAAGTCCCGTCCGGATTGAACTGTTTCCACATCAACCCTTGTGTGAATCCTGAGATATACAATGGAACAGCGTAGAAAATAATCCCGAAAGTCCCTAACCAGAAATGCCAGTTAGCTAATTTCACAGACCAAAGTTTGGTTCTCCATAAAATCGGAACTAAGTAATAAATGACACCAAATGCCATAAAACCGTTCCATCCCAAAGCACCTAAGTGTACGTGACCAATAACCCAGTCCGTAAAGTGACCAACTTTATTTACAGTTTTAGTTGCTAAAAGCGGTCCTTCGAAAGTTGCCATACCATAACAAGTTACAGCTACTACGAAGAATTTAAGAACCGGATTTTCTCTTACTTTATCCCAAGCTCCTCTCAGTGTAAGAAGTCCGTTCAGCATACCTCCCCAAGATGGTGCGATCAGCATAATAGAAAAACCTGTTCCTACAGCCTGAGCCCAAGCTGGTAAAGCAGTATATTGCAAATGGTGAGGGCCTGCCCAGATATAAACAAAGATTAATGACCAGAAGTGGATAATTGATAACTTGTATGAGAAAACTGGTCTATCAGCAGCTTTTGGTACGAAGTAGTACATCATCCCAAGAACCGGAGTCGTCAGGAAGAATGCTACGGCATTATGACCGTACCACCATTGCACTAAAGCATCTTTAACACCCGCATAGGCAGAATATGATTTCCAGGTTGTAAATGATAATGGAACTTCTAAGTTGTTGAATATATGGAGCATTGCAACTGCAACCCAAGTTCCGATATAGAACCAGATTGCTACATACAAATGTCTTACTCTTCGGATCGCTACAGTCGCAAACATATTAAGACCAAACAGAACCCAAACTACAGTGATCAGGATATCGATCGGCCACTCATGCTCTGCGTATTCTTTAGAGGTGTTAAGCCCCATAAAGAAAGTGATGATCGTACTTACGAGTACTAATTGCCATCCCCAAAAATGAATCCAAGACAGCGTATCACTCCACATTCTTGTCTTCAATAATCTTTGGATTGAGTAGTAAAATCCTGAGAAAAAGCTGTTTCCGACAAATGCGAAAATCACCATACTGGTGTGCATCATTCTTATACGGCCAAATCCAAACGCTCCCTGAGAGTTAACAAGGCCTTGTAATCCTTCACTTCTAAGCGTTCTGATTGTCGGGTCATCTGTTCCCAAGAAAAATTCGGGTAATTCAGGATAAAATAGCAACAACGCAGCCGTAAGTCCCAATAAAAAACCTACTAAACCGAAAACGACTGTCGCAATAAGAAAGGCGCGAACAATCCCGTTGTCATAACTAAATTTTTGTGTTTCCATATCTACAAATAGCAATTATTCTTTTTTGTTTTGTTCCGGAGTGTCTTTTTTCTCCTCTTCTGATTTCACCTCGTCCTCAAATAAAATTCTTACAGCAGGTGATTCATCGTCCTCGAACTGCCCCTTTTTTGCGCCGATTATAAAGATAATCAGGAATATAACAGCTAAAGAAACGCTGCAAATAATCATTAAGTAGAGAATCTCCATATCAGCTCACAAATTTAAAGCAAAAACGGTCGTCAAATTTAGTGAAAATTACTGACTTTGGTCAGAATGGACAAAATATGGATAATTTATAATCGCTCTAAATAAGAGGCTTCCAAATGCTTATTTTAAAATATTTTGAACTTCTGATCCATGTAGAAAGTGTTGTGAATGTTACAACCGTTACAGAGCTCAGAGGCATAAAAATGGCTGCGAAAAGTGGATGCATATGGCCGGAAACAGCAAACCCAACTCCGACAACATTATAACACAAACTGATTATGAATGTGAATTTTACAATTTTGATGGCATCTTTTGATAGCTTCAGGAATTTATCCAGTTCCGGGATTTTTTCGCCGTTCATAATCACATCGGAAGAAGGGGTGAAAGAGTTGCTGTCATCTGCAATAGCAATCCCGACATTACTCTGTTTCAGAGCGCCCGCATCGTTCAATCCGTCACCAAGCATGGCTACTTTTTCTCCTTTATCTTGTAACGCTTTGATGAAATCCAGTTTGTTTTCAGGATTTTGATTGAATTTCATTTCAGAAATTGATGGAATCAGTTTTTCCAGGATAGGCTTCTCGGAAGAGTTGTCGCCACTCAGAATATTGATTCGGTAATTTTTTAGATTTTTGAAAAGTTGAGACAAATGATTTCGGTATTCATTTTTGAAGATGAATTTTCCAATAAATTCTCCATTTTTGCTGATATAAACTGCGGTTTCAAGATTCTGAGATTCCTGTCCTGTGAAACTTGCAGAACCGATTTTGTAAATAATTCCTCTTACTTTTCCCTGATAACCTTTTCCGGAAATTTCCTCAAAATCTTCAATTTCAAAATAGTCATCATTCACTTTCAGGAAGTCATAAAGCGATTTGGAAAGTGGATGATTAGAATTTTTAAGTAAGGATTTAATATTTTTCAAATCAAATTCTTCAATTTCAGTTCCGATGAAATTGATATTCGTTTTCTTATTTTCAGTAATTGTTCCAGTTTTGTCAAAAACTAATGTGTCAACTTTAGCCAATCTTTCTATGGTTAATGTATCTTTCACATAGAATTTATTTCGACCCAAAATTCTCATAATGTGACCAAAAGTAAACGGTGCGGACAGAGCTAAAGCGCAAGGACAGGCAACAATCAGAATGGCAGAAACCACTTGGAACATTTTTTCAAAATCAATAGTTGACCAATAGATTCCGGCAACCAAAGTAATTCCTAAAATGATGAATGTGAAGTATTTACTGATCGTATTGGTCATTGTATCAAGACCGGTTTCGAACTTTTTGAACGCTTCTTTATTCCAAAGCTGGGTCAAGTAACTTTGGTCAACACTTTTAATGACTTCCAATTCTAAAACCGAGCCTGATTGTTTTCCGCCGGCAAAAATTTTGTCTCCCGGTTTTTTAGAAATATGCGCAGATTCTCCAGTGATAAAGCTGTTGTCAATGTTTCCTTCGCCTTTAATCAAAATCGAATCTACTGGAATGATTTCCTGATTTCTAACCATAATTCTATCGCCAACTGCCAAATCGGACAACAAAATGTTTTCCTGTTTTCCATCAAAATCAACTTTTGTTACGGCAATTGGATAGAAAGATTTGTAATCTCGGTCGTAGGATAACGAGTTGTAAGTTCTTTTCTGAAAGGTTTTTCCAAGCAACATAAAGAACAGTAATCCGCAAAGTGTATCGAAATAACCTGGGCCATAATCTGTTACAGCTTCATAAATACTTCTTCCATAAAGCACAAAAATTCCCAGAACAATTGGAACATCGATGTTGATGATTTTGTTTTTCAAACCATACCAGGCTGATTTATAATAATCTGAAGCAGAATAAAATACAACCGCCGTTGCCAGCAAGAATAAAATAATTCTGAATAAATGTTTGAATGAATGAAACCAAACATCATCTCCCGAAACATATTCGGGGAAACTGAAAAACATCCCGTTTCCGAAAGCAAAACCAGCCACAGCCAATTTGATTAATAAACTTTTGTCGAGTTTATCCTGTTTTTTTTCAGCTGTTTCCAGGTTGATAACAGGTTTATACCCAAGGTTGGTCAAGAATTTTGCAACTTCACTCAGTTTTATTTCGTCTTCTTTGAAAGAGATCTGAACTGTTTTCCTTGTGAAATTAACCTGAGAATATTTGATTTTGTTATTGATGGTGTGAAGGCTTTCCAATAACCAGATACAGGAAGAGCAATGGATTACAGGAATTTTGAAAGTTACCAGCGTTGTTCCGCCTTCGGAAAAATCGACAACTCTGGTGAAAATTTCGGGCGAGTCAAGGTAATCAAACTGAGCATTGTTCTCATTGCTTGGCCGGATTCCGGAATTTTTATTGATATTGTAAAAATTGTCGAGATTGTGAACGTTCAGGATTTCGTAAACCGATTGACAACCGTTGCAGCAAAAGATTTTCTCATCGAAAAGAAGTCTTTCCTTGTCGATTTTCTGACCGCAGTGAAAGCATTGTTCTGCCATTAAAAAATACTCAGATATTTGGATTGCAAAATTACGTCAAAAATCTTGGTATGTAGTGTTAAAAAGTCTTATTTTTGCTGACAAATGTCATAGGTATGTCTCTTGAACAACAATTGGTTATAGAAGAAAACTTCTCAAAAGCATTTAACAAAGAATCTTTGCGTGAAAGTCTTACTCCGGAAGATTTTGAAGTTTACAGCAATGCACTCAAAGTTCTTGAATTTTCTAAAGGTGATGTCGTTTTCGAAGACGGCGAATCGCCAAAAGGTGTTTATTTTATCGAAAAAGGAACTGCAAAATTGTCAAAATCAGGCGTTTATGGTAAAGATCAGATTCTGAGATTCTGTAAAGAAAACGATTTGATAGGCTACCGTTCTTTGCTTTGCGGAGAAAATTTCCAGGCCAAAGCGGAAGCAATGACACCAATGAAAGTTCAGTTTTTACCGTCTGATATTTTCTTGAAGCTGTTAGAAGTTGACCCAAAATTATCTTACGCAATGCTTCAGAAAATTGCTTATGAATTGGGCGAATCTGCAAACACAGTCACTTTCCTTGCTCAAAAAACAGTGAGAGAAAGATTGGCGGAAATTTTAATTTTGTTAGAACAAAAACTGGGAACTGATCCGGAAGGTTTCATCAAAATCTCTTTAACCAGAGAAGAAATCGCCAACCTGATTGGAACTGCGACCGAAAGCGCCATCCGATTGATTTCCGAATTCAAACAAGATGACTTGATTGTTGTTGAAGGAAGAAACATCAAAATCCTAAACAGAGAAAAATTAATCAAGCTTGGTCACGTCGTTGTATAGATGATAAGTGATTTTCATTCCATCGTTTTCATAAACTGATCAATTCTACAATATCAATCGTTATTAATGATCAATTATCATTAATAATTTATCACTTATAATTCCTATGTCTGTACATTCTGAAATTAAAAAAATCACGACTGAAACCTTACGAAAAATGAAATTCGATAAGGAAAAGATTACAATGCTGACGGCTTATGATTTTACAACAGCGAAAATGGTGGACGCAGGTGGTGTGGATTCTATATTAATTGGAGATTCTGCGGCGAACGTTATGGCTGGCCACGAAACGACTTTGCCAATTACACTTGACCAAATGATTTATCATACACAATGTGTTGTTCGTGGTGTGGAAAGAGCTTTGGTTGTGGCAGATTTGCCTTTCGGAACTTATCAAAGTAATCCTGAAAAAGCTTTAGAATCGGCTGTGAGAATGATGAAAGAAGGTGGTGCTCATGCTGTGAAAATCGAAGGTGGAAAAGAGATTGAAGATTCCATCAGAAAAATAGTGAACGCGGGAATCCCTGTTTGCGGACATCTTGGTTTGACACCACAAAGTATCTATCAATTCGGGACTTATAAAGTAAGAGCAAAGGAAGAAGCGGAAGCTGAAAAATTGATTTCTGACTGCAAATTGTTGGAAGAATTAGGATGTTTTGCTGTTGTTTTGGAAAAAATTCCTGCAGCGCTTGCTAAAAAAGCGTCGGAAAGCATTTCTATCCCGACTATCGGAATCGGAGCCGGACCGGATTGCGATGGACAGGTTTTGGTTTATCACGATATGGTTGGGATGAATCAAGGTTTTTCTCCAAAATTCTTAAGAAGGTATTTGGATTTGTACTCTGAAATTACAGGAGCAGTTTCTCAGTATGTAAAAGATGTGAAAAGTTCTGATTTTCCAAATGACAAGGAAAGTTATTAAACTTTAAGAATAAACCACAAAAGTCACAAAAGATTTAATTAATATTTCTTTTGTGACTTTTGTGGTTAAAATAATAAAGAATGATTTCTAAAATTTTTACAATTCTATTTTCTGTTTTATTTTTATTTTCATGCACTTCGCAGAAAATGAAATATGGAACTAAGACTGAAATTCTTGATAAAGCCGACTCTTTACAGTCTTTGGCCAGAATCAAATACATCAAAAGCTTAGATTATTCTGATTTCAAACCCGGAAAATTTGATAACGGAAAAGTGGCTGTGAATTATCGTTTTCTAAAACCAAAGAAAGTTGAACAAAATAAGAAATATCCATTGGTTTTGGTATTTCACGGCTCCGGTGCAATTGGTACGAATAATACTTCTCAAATGGGCGTTTTGTCCAAAATGTGGCTGTTGCCAGAAAATAGAAAACAATATCCGGTTTATGTTTTAGCACCACAATTCCCAATTCGTTCCTCCAATTATCATCTCGATGAAAGTAGAAATGTTAAAGTTTCTGAGTCTAATGAGTATTTGGATTTGGTTTTGAAGTCCATTGATTCTTTAGTCATTAATGAAAATATTGACCGTAACAGAATCTATGTCATGGGATTTTCTATGGGAGGCGCGACGACTTCCAATGCGATTTCCAAAAGACCTGACTTATTTGCCGCTGCAATTAATGTTTCCGGAATTTCTCAATTTGATAAAATAGATGAACTTCTCACAGTGCCAATTTGGATTGTTCACGGAAGTTTAGACACGGATAATTTTCCTCAAAGCAATTTCAAATTTTTTGAGGAAATGAAATCTAAAGGTCAAGTTTTTCTTTGGGAATATAAAGACAAATATCATAACAATATCCTTTCGGCAGAACTTGTGGACGAAATACCGAAGTGGCTTCTGCAACAACATCGATAGTTTAAAATTTTTTATTAATTTTAATAGGAAATTTTAAAACACAATTTTGATGAATTACCAAGAAGAAATACAACGTTTTCTGGATAACGATGAGCTAGAATTCGAAGAATGGATTGCCGATTGTCCCATTACTGAAGCGCCGGTTCTGATTCTCGAATATAAAAGTTATATGCAGAAACTGGCTATCGAAAATGACGATTTCGAAGCCGTGCAGGATTTGCAGGAATTGGATGATTTGGTTGAAAGAATAGAAAACTTTACAATTGATACTTTGGCGGCAAGACAAGAAAAATTCAATCAAATAGAAAAGCTGTTGAAAAAACTGAAAGAGATGCAGGAAATAATTTCCCATAATGAATTAAAGGAAATTCCGGTTTCCATTGAGTTGATTAGTGACTTGAGAGAAATTGCAGATTATCTGAAAAGTCAAGGTCTTTATGACCCAGAAACCTGGAAAAAGCTGCAACACTTACTGTAATTATTTAGTAAATAAAATGAGTCAATATTTTGACGATTCTCAAATCGTTTACGAAGACAATCATATGCTTGTCATCAACAAAAAAGCCGGACAACTTGTTCAGGGCGACAAAACCGGTGACTTGTCTTTGCTGGAACTGATTAAAGATTTCATCAAAAAAAGAGATGAAAAACCAGGCAATGTTTTTCTTGGTTTGGTTCACAGGATTGACAGGCCAACTTCGGGCTTGGTTATCTATGCAAAAACTTCCAAAGCGCTTTCCCGATTGACTCGGATGGTCAAAAATCGCGAGGTTAAAAAAACTTATTGGGCGATTGTCAGCAAAGAAATGATTCCGAATTCGCAGAGATTGATTCATTACCTCAAAAAGAATGAGAAAAATAATAAGGCGATTGTCTATCCCAAAGCAACTGAAGGCGCAAAAGAATCGATACTTACCTACAATTTGATCAAGACCTTAGACAATTATCTTCTATTGGAAGTCGATTTGGAAACAGGAAGACATCATCAGATCAGAGCACAGCTTTCCAAAATTGGGATTCCAATCAAAGGTGATTTGAAATACGGCGCGCCACGTTCCAACTCCGATGGAGGAATTTCTCTTCACGCCAGGAAATTGGAATTTGTACATCCTGTTACGAAAGAGAATATACAAATCATAGCGCCAGTTCCGCAGAACGATGCAGTCTGGAAAGCTTGTGAAGAATAAATTAATAAAAAACCGAAAGATTCCTTTCGGTTTTTTTAGTTTTTATAAAGTGGACGTTTCTTCTTTTTTCTCCTGATTAAGCAGGTTTGGAGATTCTTTCGCCAACTTATTTTTCGTCGGGATTTTATAATTGAAAGAAAGTCCAAAGTTTCTCGTGTCATTTTTATTTCTGATGTACACGTTTGGAAGTGCGTTAGTTGTTCTCAGATTTGTTTCGTTGGTATTGAAAACATCATTTGCAAACAAGGTTAACGTCATTCTGTCTTTATTGAATTTCCTTGACAGTGATAAATTCAATGTGTTATAGAATGATTTGTTCGGATAATAAAAGAACTCATTTCCTTTGGTAAGATACGTATAATTCGCATTGAACTTAACTTTGTATGGCAAAATAAACTGTCCGGAAACATTATATGTCCAGTAGCCTTTCGGATTGATAATCTGGTCCATTTGCTGCAACTGATAAGAACCATAAAGGAAAATAAAACTCACTTGGTCAGGATTCATATCCATTTTCATAATGTCTTTGAACGGTGTGTTGAAAATGGCTAAGGGAATTGGGAATCCGATATTGAAATTATGCGTTTTCAAACGGTCAAGATTGTCGCTGGTTTGAGAGATAGCATCACCTTCTCTTTTTACAATTTGAACAACCTGATTCTTTGTATTCGTGAAATTATATCCTATGAATGCGTAATTCAAAGCGCTTAATTTTATTTCGAAATTGTCGAAAATCGTTGGTTGAAGATTTGGGTTTCCGGAGAAATCGATGTTTTCATTTCCGTATCTTGTGTTGTTTGGATTCAGATTGGCAACATTCGGCAATGTGATTTTCTTGTTATAATTAATATTAAAGAAAGCGACTTTTGGAATAATGTTGTACTGAATACTCGCATTGGGAAATACTTTGAATTTTTCAAATGATCTTAATTTATCATAAGTCCCAGTTTCAAAATCTAAGCTTGTCCCATTGATGTTGTAATACTCTCCACGAAGTCCTAAAACAAAATCCATTTTGCCTTTGGTTGCACTGGCTTCGGAATAAAAAGCTGTCGTTTTACTCTTGTAATCCAAGTTTTTTACGCCAAAATTATCCGCTGAAAATTCTAATTGGTCATAATAAGCACCTAAACTTAATTTTCCTTCATCCAAAATTTGAATTGGTTGTGCATAATCGATTCTGAAATTGTAAACATTCTGATTAGAACCATTTTCTGAAGCATTTGGCTCTGGTTTTATAATTAGACTTGCTTGCGCAAAATCATTAATGAAGTTAGTATAAGAACCTTTGAATTCCAGTTTTTTGTTCTTATCGTCAAATTTTTTCTGATACGTCGCCGTCACTTCATTTCTCGTATTGCTTTGATCAATTTTGTCCTTATCAATAGATTCTTTTCCTTTGTACAGAGAATAACCATCCACATAACGATCCGAAGAACCCAGCGATAGATTATAATTCAAAAGCAGTCGGTCTTGCCCGATATCAAATGTGAAGGCGCTTCGCAAATATTGATTTCTGTTGACGTTATCATTGTAAAGTCGAGAGATTTCGTCAATCGTGGATTTTGTTTCGCTTTCATTATAATTTTGTCCGATATTCAGCTGCCATCCAAACCATTTATTTTTTGAGTTGAGCGTTAAACTATTATTGAACTTACTTCTGTAATGGTCATAATTACTGAAACGATAACCTCCGGCATAAGTTGCAGACAAATACGATTTTGCATTTTTGCTCGTGATAATATTGATAATCGCGCCACCAGAAGTTGCAGGAAATTCTGCTCCAGGTTGTGTAATGATTTCGATTCTCTCGATGCTGTTTGCCGGAAGTCCTTCCAGATAAGCTGTTAGTTGCGAGCTGTAGATATTCAGCGGTCTTCCGTCCATATAAACGTCCAGCGATTTTCCCTGATAAATCATTCCCGCCATCTCGGAAACTACCAACCCAGGGATTTTTTGTAAGCCTTCTAATGTATTTCCGGAGTTAAGATGTGGCTGCTCGGAAAAATCGTAGATGGTTCTGTCTGCTTTTTGTTCAACGGCTTTTTTAGTTTTGGTAATCGTTACCACTTCAATCTGTTTTTCCTTGTTGTCAGTTTCCTTGTTGTCAGTTTTCTGGGTAAAGTAGATTTGACTCAGAAATAGAGCCGAGATTGGAAGGATAGATTTTACTTTCATAGTTTAGTTTGTACCTTATTAGACAACCGAAAAGAGGATTTGTTACATCTTTTGTAAAAAATCCTCTCATTCTGATTGACCTAATTCGCTCGGTTAATTTCCTCGAAGTTGATATTCTTTTTCTGGATTTGTTTTTTCTTGTTCCCAAATGTGTAATTCACACTAAGTCGGAAAGCGCGTCCATCCCAATAATTATTGAAGCTTTGCTGGCTGTCACGAAAATAGATATCGGCTTTGTAACGCATCGCGAAAATATTGTTCACAGTTGCATTGATTTGAAGTTGCTTTTCCATTAATGAAATTTTGATTCCCGAACTCATCTCCATAAAATTTTTGAAATGATACGCCACGTTTCTGTAAGGCAACTGATGTTCATAGTTGAGGAATACGGCAACCGTTTTATTTTTATTGAGAAAAAATGTATTGTTCCAGGAATAACTTACCGAATATCCGTCAAACGTATCAGCTTCAATATTAAAGACTTCTGAAGTCTGATAACTCGCATTCATCGAGAATGATGTTTCCCAAAACTTGAAAAAAATGTCAGTATAAGAAAGATTGGCGCCATAAAAACTATTGTTGTAATAGTTAAGGTAAGTTCCGGTTTGCGACACCAGGTCCAAACTAGAAACTTGTCCAAAAGCATTTTTCAGTCTGAGGTAATAGATGCTTGCTGATAATTTGTTGTTATAAGTATAGCCTAACTCATAATTGTTGATGTAAGACGGCGTGAGCAAAGGATTTCCCGTAGAGTAAGAATTTGGATTAGAGTACCAGCGGAACGGATTCAGATTGCTCATACTTGGCCGGTTGATTCTTCTGGAATAGGACAAACTGAAGACGTTTTTTTCCTGTTTGTAAGATATATAAGCCGAAGGAAACCACTGTCCGTAAGTGAAATCTTTGACAGAACTTTTCACCAACGTGTTTTCATAACGCAATCCTGCTTTGGTTTCCCAATGTTCTCCAAAGGTTTTTGCAAAACTGGCATAGGCGGCATAATTTTCTTCCTTATACAGAAACTGACTTCCTTTTTCTTCATCAATGATATATTGATTATCTTCAAGCGTAAGATATTTCAAATCCGCAGAATTCCTGAACTGATTATATTTCACACCAGTCTCTATCGTTCCGAATGAAAAAGGCAGTTCCAAATCACCCTGAATAGAAAAAATCTGAGGTTTTATTTTTGATAATGTTTTCACATCCTGAATGGTGTTTTGCGGCAAAGTCAAGGTTGAAAAATTAACTTCGGTTGGATTATCATTGCGGTAAAAATTTCCGGTTAAACTCAGTTTTTTTCCAAGCGAATCCAACTTCAAATCATAATAAGTGCTAAGAGTATGTGTTGGTGACTTTTCTCTGTGGAATGTATTGGTAATGAAGTTAGTTTCATCCAATTCCGGGCTGATGTTTTTCGTGGTGTTCAGTATGTTCATTCCGTTTTTACCATTATCAAAAATGTACTCAATCCCAACTTCTGAGTTCTTGTTGATTTTATAAGAAGCGTTTAAGCTAGGTGTCAAATCTTCCCACATATCTTTTCGGGTAGATTCGCTGTAGTTTTGGGACTGTCCAATAATATTAAAGCGTTCGTTAGAGCGTTTTGCACCTTTGATATAGTTGGTCTTTAAGCTTAGACTAAATTTCTCGGTTTGGTAGTTCAGTGTCCCGTTGGTGTAGCCATTGAAGTAAGTTCGTTGTGTCAAACCAGTGCTTATGTTCCCACTGAATCCGAGATTCGGGTTTTTCTTCAGAATAATATTGATAAGTCCACTGTTTCCTTGAGCTTCGTATTTTGACAGCGGTGTGGTGATGACTTCGATTTTTGAGATATTTTCTGAGCGAATCGATTTCAGGTAATTCAGAAGAGCCGTTCCAGAGAGATTCAGCATTTTCCCGTTGATCATCACATTGACATTGCTTTTTCCAATGATTGAAATGGTTCCCATATTTTCATCTACCTTCAGCATTGGGACATTAGCCAGAGTCTCACCTGCATCCATTCCTTGTGAAGCGATGGACGCATCAACATTGAAGATTAACCGGTCAGCCTTTCTTTCCAGCAGTTTTTTCTTTACAAGGATATTAACCTGCTCGATTTGCTTAAGGCTGTCTTGCTGAGATTGAGCAAAAGTAAGCGTGGAAAATAATGTGGCGATAAATAGATATTTTGTTGTCATAATTCTGATTTGTTGATGCAAATGTATTTTCACTAATGTTTTTATGAAATAGTGTTTAGATTTTACAGAATTTTAATCCGACCAAACTTTTTTCATCGATGAAAAAAGGAGGTTTGTCGGAAATGGTTTGGTTAAAGAAAATTCAGAAGCTTAAATTTGGGTATGAAAAAACAACAGCTATTATTTCTACACCTATTTTATTGGTGTGTATACATTCTCGGAACTTTTATATTTCCTTATCTGATATTCGGGACAAAAGTTGATTATTTTAAAATAACCTTTGCTATTACAAGTTTTATATGTTTTTACGTTAACTATTTTTTTGTAATTCCGAAGTTCTTTAATATTCAAAATCTTTCTAAGACATTGCTTGCTTTTCTGTTAAGTGTTTTTTGTTTTGTGTTGATTCGCTACTTTGTAGAAGAGATTTTTTCGCCTTATTTTTTTGGAATAAGGAATTATGCCGAAGGAACCGGTTTTGGATTTTATTTTTACGATAATATCTATTACAGCAGTACTACGATTTTTATAAGTACCGTTTTCTGTTTTTTTAAATTAATGTCCGAAGCAGAAATTGAGAAGAGACAATTGATAGAAGAAAAAAAGAACTCGGAACTTCAGGCTTTGAAAACCCAGATCAATCCGCATTTTATATTTAATACACTTAATAATATCTATTCTTTGGTTTACCAGCAATCAGAAAAAGCCCTTCCTGCGATCGAAGAATTAAGCCAGTTGCTGCGTTACAGCACAAAAGATTTGGAGAAGGATTTTATTTCTTTGGAAAAGGAAGTTGGCTATCTTGAAAGTCTGATAGAACTGGAAAAACTCAGGATTAAAAATCCCGAATTATTAATAATTAATAAAAAGATCAACTTCCCGAATCTTAATATTTCTCCGATGTTGCTGGTTCCGTTTGTTGAAAATGCCTTCAAACATGGAGATTTTGGTGGAAAAGGTTTTACTTTGAAAATTTCTGATGAGAATCAAAAACTCCAGTTTCACCTTCATAATTTTAAAAAAATGAAATCAAAAGATTCTCTTTCCGGAATTGGAATTGGCAATGTAATAAAAAGGCTGGAAATCCTTTACCCCAAAAAACACGAACTCAATATCATTGAAACCGAAACCGAATATTCTGTAGATTTGAAAATTGATTTGAGAAATGAATAAAATTAAATGTATTGTTGTCGATGACGAGCCGCTGGCAGTTTCTTTATTAAGTAGTTATGTGGAGAAAATGCCTTTTCTGGAATTGGTTTATTCTTCAGAGAATCCGATTGAGGCTTTGGAATACATTCAGAAAAAAGAAGCCGATTTGATTTTCTTGGATATTCAGATGCCGGAGCTGACCGGAATTAATTTTATGAAAATCGTTGGCAACAAACTAAAGTATATTCTTACAACAGCTTATGCAGAATATGCTTTGGAAGGCTATGAACACAACGTTGTGGATTATCTTCTGAAACCGATTTCGTTTGACCGTTTCCAAAAAAGCGCTTTGAAAGCCCAGGAACGTTTTGCTGTCAATCGGGATTCTAACGATTCTTATTTCTTTGTCAAATCTTCCGGTCAGAAGCATCGCATTAATTTCAATGAGATCCTTTATATAGAAAGCATCAAAGATTACGTCAACATCAAAACTGAAAATCAGGAATATATCGTTCTTGACACGTTAAAATCTCTGGAAAATCAATTACCTGAAAACTTTGCGAGAGTTCATAAATCTTTTATCCTTAATCTTGAAAAAATAGAGAAAATCGATGTAAAAAATGTATTCCTCAACTCCGGAAAAGAAATCCCGATAGGCGAAACTTATAAATCCGAATTCTTTCTAAAAATTAAAAAATAATAATTTACATCTGTTATATTCTAAATTTCTCCAATTCTAATTGTAATAAGACGAAAATATTGTTAATTTTGCGTTGTAAACACAAAAAGATGGTAGAAAAATTATTAGAGATTATTAATTCTATTAAGAAAAATAAATTCGAAGAGCCTGTTGCAGCAATCAGCCCCGAACAAAAACTTAGAGAAGACCTTAATTTCGATTCCTTTGATCTAGCAGAACTTACCGTAAAGATTGAAGAAGAATTTGGAATCGATATATTCGAAAATGGATTGGTAAATACGGTTAATGAAATCTACGAAAAGCTCCAATGTTTTTCTTAATAGATCAGAATTTTTCTTTGTCATACGAAGAAATTCTGCAACATATCAATTCCGAAAATACTTATATAGATTGTTACATCTATCCCAACCTGAAATCTTTTTTTCTCAACTGGATTTTTGCGTTGGTTAATGAAAATAATATCGCTTTGATGGACTCTGACATCTCTGAAAAAGAGATCAAGGCAAACAAATTACACATCAATCAATTAATCAAAATAGAGAATCCCAAAAAGTTTCCCTCGGTAGAAGAATTGATCAATTCAATCAGATATTCTCAGTCAGAGATTACATTGTTTACTTCGGGAACGACTGGTTTTACAAGAAAATTTACGCATCCCTTAAAAAATCTGATCAGAAAGATTAATGTTTCTGATGAGAGAAAACATGATGTTTGGGGTTTTGCTTTTAATCCGACTCACGTTGCCGGTGTACAGGTTTTTTTTCAGGCCATATTGAATCAAAATCTTTTAATCAATGTTTTTTTAGCGCCAAAAGATTTCATAATTGATTCCATCAAACAGTATAGAATTACGAATCTTTCGTCAACGCCCACTTTTTACAGATTGCTATTGCCGTTGGAAGAATCTTTTAATTCGGTTAAGAAAATTACTATTGGTGGCGAAAAGTCGGATGCTCATCTGATCTCTGAAATCGAAAAAGCGTTTCCGAATGCAAGGATCAACAATGTTTACGGCTCAACAGAAACAGGACCTTTGTTTTCTTCGCAGAATGATGAATTTTTTGTTCAGGAAAAACATATTGGCAGGATAAAAGTTGTTGATGACGAATTGTATATCCACAAAGACTTATTTGGAAAAACCACGCAACTTAATTTGGTTGATGATTTCTATCCAACAGGAGATTTGATTGAATGGATTGATGACGAACAAAGAAGATTTCGCTTCACATCCAGGAAGAATGAACTGATCAATGTCGGCGGTTACAAGGTGAATCCTTACGAAGTGGAAGACGAATTGAATCAGCATTCCAAAATCCGAAATGTAAGGGTTTACGGGAAAGCAAATGCTGTTTTAGGAAATATCATTTGCTGCGAAATCGAATTGCATCCAGATACCGAATTGAAAGAAGAAGAAGTAAGATTTTTCTTGAATGGGAAGATTCAAAACTTTAAAATTCCGAGAAAGATAACCTTTGTTGAAAAAATAGAATTGACCAGAACCGGAAAAAAGAAAATAGTATGAATGTATTGATAACGGGAGTTTCCAGAGGTGTGGGTTTAGAAATCAGCAAATTGTTCCTGGAAAACGGGCACACGGTTTACGGCATTAGCAGAACAGAATCCAAAGAATTAAAAGCTCTTGAAAAACAATATCCGGAGAATCTTTTTTTTAAAACGTTCGATTTGTCAAATCCGGAAAAAATCAAACAGGAAGTTTTCAAAGACTTTGTCAAAAATCAAATTCCGATTCACGTATTAATCAACAATGCGGCGATGGCTTATGACGATATTGTAACGAATCTTAATTACGAGGACTTGAAAACAATGTTCGATGTCAATCTGTATTCGCCGATGTTTTTGACGAAATATGCGATTCGAAACATGATCTATAACCGGGTTTCCGGAAGCATTATTCATATTTCCTCGATCAGTGCGCACACAGGTTACAAAGGATTGTCAATGTATGCTTCTTCCAAAGGCGCTTTACAGTCTTTTTCCAAAAATATTTCCAGAGAATGGGGAGAACGTGGGATCCGTTCCAATATCGTTGTTCCGGGTTATATGGAAACTGCGATGAATGCTAAACTCACTCAGGATCACAAAAACAGAATCTTCAAAAGAACCGCTTTGAAAAAAGAAACCGATATGCAGTCTGTGGCAGAAACAGTTTTATTTTTGGCAAGTGAAAAATCAAAATCTATCACAGGACAGGAAATTTTTGTGGATTCCGGAACATTATAAAGCACAAAATTATGATTAATCTAATATATAAAGCTCTTAATATTATTCCCAAAACGATTGCAAAAATTGAGAAACTCTATTCTTACAGCATTCTCAATTCGCATTCCGGAGTCAGGCTTCATTCGGATCTTAAAATCGGAAAAGCAACCACTTTTGAGTTGGATGATAATGCAAAATTCGAGATTGGGAAAAATGTGATTTGGAGAGATCATAATGCAATTAGGATCAGAAACGGCGGAACATTGATTTTCGGAAACAATGTCGATCTGAGTCATTACATCTCTATTAATTGCCTGGATAAAATAGAATTAGGCGATGATACTTGTGTTGCTGAAGGTTGCAAATTCTATGATCACGATCACGCTTTCGATACAAAACCAGAATACATCTGGCACAAAACCAAATTCAATACAGCACCCATAATCATCGGGAAAAATGTTAAAATCTACAGTAATGTTACCATTCTCAAAGGCGTAACAATTGGCGATAACTGTATTATTGGTGCGAATTGTGTCATCTCCAGAAACGTTCCTGCCAATTCTATCATCTTTGGAAAACACGAGTTGATGAGGTTGCCTTTGATGTAATTTATTTGGGCAGCTATTTCCGTCTTCCGCTCCCAATCTTTTTATTTTTTTGCAAAAAAATAAAAAGGATTTCCGCTCAAGCCGGGCTGTGTGTAATTCAATATTTTAATGATACTTTAGAAAAAAATAAAAATTTTTAAAGTAAAAAAAAATCAGCGTCGTCATATTCATATGGAGTCGCTATCTTTACAGCAAATGGCCGAAAAAAAATCTGCATCGATTACGGAAGTCGTAAAAAATTACGGCTCCCAACTCTTACGCTTTATTAATTCTAAAGTGGCAAAGACAGAAGATGCGGAAGATATTCTGCAGGAAGTTTGGTTTCAGACCAGCCGGTTGACTAACTTGAACGAGTTAGAAAATGTTGGTGCCTGGTTGTATTCGGTTACCAGAAACAAAATCATTGACAGCTACAGAAAAAAGAAAAGCGAATCTCTGGAAGATTTTGTTTATCAGGATGAAGACGGTGAACTGAATGTGAAAGATATTCTTTTGGCTGACGATAGCAATAGTCCGGAACTTGGCGTTTTCAAGGAAATGTTCTGGAATGAGCTGATGAAAGCTTTGGATGAATTACCCGAAAAACAAAAACGGGTTTATATCCAAAATGAATTGGAAGATAAAACGCTACAAGAAATTGCTGACGAAGAAGGCGAAAACATAAAAACAATCATTAGTAGAAAATCATATGCGGTAAAACATCTGCGAAAAAGATTACAGAGTCTTTATGATGATTTGAACGATTAATTAGAATATAAAATGAAAAGAAATAAAAAGAAATTTTGGTTGGCTATACCTTGCATCATTGCAGCAATAGGGTTATTTGTCTGGTTTTTCCAATGGCTTTGGAATATCCTTTTGCCTGATGTTCTGGGTGTAAAAGCAATTAATTATTGGCAGTCTTTGGGAATTTTGGTTTTATCGAAGATTTTATTCGGAGGATTTAACGGAAAGAAAAAATTCGGGAGACGACATCACTTTGACGGGCAAGATGCTATGAAAGAAAGCTGGAAGCAGAAATTCGAAACCCAATTCTGTGGTAGCGAAGAAGAACGGGAAAAGTTCAAGGAAATGTGGAAACAGAGATTTGAATCCAAATTCTGCAGACCAGAAAATCCTCAAACAGAAGAAAATAAAGCGTAATAAAAGTCTCACCATTTGGTGAGGCTTTTTTGTAAAATTAAGCCACTTATAGTTTAAATCCCCATGGATTATTGATTTGTAATCATGTTCCTGCACACCTGTTTTACCATGTTATTTTCTGTCATGTTGGGTGGGTTTTGACGATTGCAGATTTATTATCTTTTTTTAATTCGATCGATATAGAAAATCCAGAACGATTTTTTGAGGTTAGGATTCGGATTAATAGTATGAATTCATTACAGTTATTCTCCAAAAATCACTGAAAAGCCTTCGCTTCCACTGCCATTTTCACCAAAGAGGCGACATTTTTTGCTCCGAATTTTTGTAATAAGCTTTTGCGGTGAGTATTGGCTGTCGGCAGGCTGATGAAAAGCCTTTCGGCAATTTCCGGATTGGTGAATCCATTACAGATTAAGCTGAGAACTTCTTTTTCCCGCTTTGTGATGATAGGATTTGTGTTTTCAATATTCTGAAGCGATTCCGCAGCTTCCATACAGAGATAATTTTCCCCTTTCATTACCGATGCAATAGCATCTGTAAGCTCATCTTTGGAAGCATTTTTCAAAAGATACCCCGAAGCCCCGTTTTTGAGCATATCACGAATGACGGACTGCTGATTGTAAGTGCTTAATCCTAAAATCTTGATTCTCGGGTACTGCTTTTTTACTTTTCTGCAAAGTTCGATTCCGCTTTCATCGGGCAGGCTGATATCCATAAAAATAACGTCCGGACGGTATTTGTCCAGAAAATCCATGCACGAGGAAGCGCTCATAGAATGTCCCAGCCAATTGATATTTTCTTCGTCCTGTAAGATGGAGCGAATACCTTCGATAACCATAAAATGGTCGTCCACAATAAAAATGCTTATATTATTTATCATACGGGAATTTCTATTAATACAGATGTTCCTTTTCCGATGCCTGAGTTCAAATCGATTTTTCCTTTTACAAATTGTACTCTGTTCCGGATATTTTTCCAGCCGATTCCTTCCGAGCTTGACAGTATTACTTCTTCAAATCCTTTGCCGTCGTCTTCAACGGTGATATGCAGCATTTTTTCTTCATCCGAAAAATGTGCCTGAACGAGTAGATGTTTCGCTCCCGAATGCTTCAGTACATTATTGGCAAGCTCCTGAACAACCCGGTAGCCTGTAACGGAAATTTCCTGGGAAAACGGCTGGTGTTCCATATCTATAGACTGATAGCTTGTTTCCAGGGAAGTGGTACGCCCCAGCTCGATGCAAAATTCCCGCAAAGCATTATCCAATCCGTATTTCAGCAAATTTTCGGGCAGCATATTGTGGGCGACGCGCCGCATTTCCCTAATGCTGTTATCAAGCTGATGAATGCTTCTTTCAAATGCTTCCGCATTTTCAGAAGTCATAATAAGATTTTCTTTCATAGCACTAAATGATAGTTTTACACCGCTGAGCATTCCGCCCAAACCGTCGTGCAAATCTTTGGCAAGACGAGAGCGTTCCTGCTCCTCGCCCCGGAGAACTGCTTCCGTTGCGGCAAGCTGCTTTTCGGTTTCAAGCTCGGTGATTTTTTGCTTTTGAATGGTGTGGCGGTGCTTTAAGTTCCGGTAAATTAAAAATGCAATCAACAGGATAGCTGCTACCATTGCTGCAAAAATATAATTGAGCAGGCTTCGGTTTTTTAATTTGGCCGCCTGCTCTTTGATTTGTGAATCTTTTTGTGCGGATTCATATTTTTTTTCAAAATCCGTAGTTATTTTCTGCAGGTTCTCATTTAATAAGCTGTCCCGAAAAGCCTCATAATCTTTGGAATATTCATTTCCTTTTTTAGGATTCTGCATTGCATACGCTAATTTGGATTGAAACAGGAGCTGTCTGAGCTTTTGTTCTCTGAAATTATTTTTTTTGATTAAAACATTTGCAGAGTCTCCATACTTTTCGGCGGTTTTATAGTCTTTTTTATTCAGATATATTTCTCCGATTCCCCAATAGGCGTGGGACATTCCCTCTTCTGAACCAAATTGTTTCGAGAGATCCAGACCTTTATCCGCAAAAGACTTCGCTTTATCAAGATTTCCTTCCAATAAATAGATGTAGGCGATGTTGAGAGTACCCATTAATTCTACCGGCTTTTCATTGCTTTTTACAGCATACGAGAGTGCTTTGTCAAAATTTTTGCGGGCTTCAGGGAACTGACCGAGCTTCAGATAATTGTAAGCAAGATTATGATAAGCATAGGAAAGCGGCTGCGGCCTGTTTTGATTTTCCAATTTCCGGACGGCTTTCAAACCGTACTCTACACCTTTTTTGTATTGATGCATATCTGTGGCAAGCAGCTGCATTCTGTCGTAAATCTGCCCTTCAAAAAAAGTATTTCCCAACTTGGCAAACAAAGCTCTTCCTTTTTCGAAATTTGCGGCTGCGTTTTCGTAATCGCCGGCTTGCAGATAAACAGTGCCAATATTCATAATAGCTTTTGCTAATCCCAACGAATCTTTATTTTCCCGAAACCACGCTACTGCTTCTTTGGCGATGGGAAGTGCCGATTCGGGTTTTCCCTGGTGAGCGTACAAATCAAGATAAAATGCGTAGAAATCTTGCATCCCGTTGGTATATCCAATTTTTTTACCCAGAGTTCCGGCTAGCAGATAGTATTTTTCGGCAGTTGTCTTATTTTCTTCTTCATAAGATTTGCCAATCGCAATGAGTATATTTACTTTATTGCTGTCTTCCTTGGCGGTTTTTAATCTTGCAAGCAGCTGATCTCTGCCCGCTTTAGATTGTGAAAAATGGGTTATGGAAATCATCAATGTTAAAAAAATACAAATTGACTTCACAGGATTATTTTATAACAAATTTAAAAATTAAAGCGATGCAAAAACATCATCCAAAAAGATGATTTTTTCGTAGTTCTTTAAAAATCATCTTTTTGGATGATTGTCCAATGTCCGTATTATTACAAACTTTGCTTCATAAAATCTCTAAAATAGATGCTACTATGAAAAACAGAACTATATTTAGATTCTTCATCTTAGGCTCGTGGCTGCTTGCGATGACGGTTTTCGGGCAAAACATTACCACTGTAGGTTTGGGATATAATTTCACATATGCTACCGATATTACACAGGATTTGGATGGAAATATCTATGTGTGTGACGCTACAGATGAGCTCATAATGAAAATTGACGGTGCCAACAAAACCACCGTAATCTCTGCCGGAAAAGGAAAACCTGGAGCAATAGCTTTGGATAACGACGGCAATTTGTACGTTGCCTATATTGCGGGAATCAACTCGGGCAAAATATTTAAAATGACAACTAATGGCGGCAACCCTACACTGTTTGCAAATCCCAATACGTCCATTACCAATTTAGAATTCCTGGGGATTTATCTCTGGTACACCGCACCAGCTCTTAGCAATAAAATAGGAAGAATCAGCCTGTCTGACGGCACTGTTGGTATGGTAAATATGCCTTATAACGTGGCGAATGCAAGCGATTTTACCTTTGACAATGCAGGGAACAGCTATTTTGTTTTTCCCAATTACAATAATGTGGTAAAAATAGACAACATTTTTTCCTCGTATACCATATCGGATAATTCGGGAACCAGCATCACCTGTGTAGATTTTCGTCCGTTTCTCGGATTGGTCATCGGAGGTATGTCGGATATTGTCATTATGAGTGTTGACGGACACGTAATTACACATTGGTCACTTCCCGTTTACAATCCCGGACAACCGTTTTTACCAATGGCGGTAGAAGCAAGAGCACAGAATAATGCCAGCTTTGTCTTTTATGATACCGATGCCAAATACAGAGTGTATAACTTCAAATACCCCGACAATACTTACGCTGTGAGAGGAAGCCGGTTTGATTCGCCGAAAAACATCACGCTGGATTCGGGAAACAACATCTACGTCAGCGACCACGATGTAGCTACAGGATACAATTCGATAAAGAAAATCGTTCCGAACAACGCTTATTTCGGAGGTTACCAGATATCCAACATTTGGAACACCACAAACACGCTCGCCGGAATAGCGTACAGCAACAATTCCGATTACATCTACTTCGGAGATGCAACTGATAATGTCATCAAATTTGTGAACACTTCCGGAAATACTTATGGCAATTATATTACTAATCTTGCCAATCCTTATATGATGAAGTCATACGGTCAGATTGACTATTACACCCAAAGAAACTATTCTTATCTCGTCGGACGAAAATTAAACTTCCCTTTCGGATATACCTACACCTACTTGGGCGTGTTGAATGATGCGAAAGGATTTGATTTCGATACCAGCGGATATGCCTATGTGGCAGATTATGCTTCCAATGTTATTGTCAAAATTAATCTCTCGACAGGAGCTAGCATTGCTTTGGGAAATATCGGTAATAATTTCAACCAGCCAAGCAGCGTAGCGGTGGATAATGTGCATAATGTGATGTACATCGCCGATACCGGAAATAATGCAATTAAAAGAATGGATATGAACGGAAACAACATTACCACGATTGGCAGCGGATTTTTCAAACCTGAAGGCGTGTATCTGAATAGTTCTGCAAACAAACTCTATGTGGCGGACACCGGAAATAACGTTGTGAAAATCATTGATTTAATAGATCCAAATTTGTCCGTTTCCGAAATGCCTGAAACAACGAATCTTCAAATTTTTCCCAATCCGGCATCTGATTTTGTTCAAATTTCCTCAAAAGAGAAAATAAAAACGCTGGCACTTTTTGATCTTTCGGGGAAACAGGTGATGAACGATAGCAATCCGAGAAACAAAATTTCATTAGAACGATATCCGAAAGGAATGTATTTACTTAAAATTACTTTTGAAGATGGAAACATCGAAATCCGAAAAATTGTAAAAAAATAAACACTTGCGGTTGATTTTAACTGTATGCTATACAATCCGGGATTTGTGGGGTTTTTGCAAAAGGCTTACAGAAGGCACATATCGATTATGATAAAAAATTAAAAAATATTCAAACTTTAAAATAACATATCATGAAAAAGACATTTACAATTTTAGCTTATATTGCTTCTTATCTTATTTACAGCCAAGGAATACAAGCCTTAGATGGATCTAATATTTTTTATCGTTATGCAACTGTTTACGATTGGGATTGTTGTTTGCTTGGCCCGGGATATAATGATGGTCAACCGTATAATTATCCTGTTGACGGTCATTTTAAAGTAATGTATGACGATTTTGGACATGGTACGGTTGTAGAATCAACGGGAAGTTATGCATCTATTAATCCGGTTGGTTCATCTTATAACTCCAGTTTTGGAACATCTTCATATCCGGATTATAAAAGTCTTACTGTCAATAGCCAGTGTTGCAATGAATTTGGCGATAAAATTTATGTTAAATTGAGTGAACCGATAACACTATCTACGGAAAATGATAAAAGGAAATCATTTAAAATTTATCCAAATCCCATTACAGATTTCATCAAGATTCAAAAACCTGAAAATCTTAAAATTATTAAAGCAGAAATATTTGATATGAATGGAAAATTGATTGATAATTTCAAAATTGAAAATGATAGGATCAATGTGGAAAGCTTACCAAAAGGCATCTACTTTCTGAAAATGTCATCAGTAAAAGGTACGGAAAATTTAAAATTTATTAAAAAATAAGCATCCTGAAATTACTATTAAGATTGAATTAAAAAAAAACGTTTCTTTTCGATATTATCTAAACTGCCCTTACTATAAGGCAAGGTAGTTTAGTCAATATATTGTTTGAATATAAATCATTGAATTTCAAATCAATTATCATCGTTACTTAAAAAGAAAAGCCATTTCATTTTTTGAAATGGCTTTTTATATCATCTGTTAAATTTAGTTTTTAACTTTCTTTTTCCATTGCTTTGATAAGATTAAGAGCAGAACCAGCTTTGAACCAGGCAATTTGTCCGGCATTATAAGTATGGTTGGTTTTAATGACATCTTTAGTGCCATCTGCGTGAACAAATTCCAAGGTCAGTTGCTTTCCCGGAGCAAACTGATCCAGATCCAGGAAATTAATCGTGTCATCTTCCTGGATTTTATCATAGTCTTCTTTATTGTCAAAGGTCAAAGCCAACATTCCCTGTTTCTTAAGGTTAGTTTCATGGATTCTGGCAAAAGATTTAACCAAAACCGCTCTTACCCCAAGATGTCTTGGTTCCATTGCCGCGTGTTCTCTTGAAGAACCTTCACCATAATTCTCATCACCTACAACAATCGTTGGGATTTCGGCAGCTTTATATTGTCTTGCAGAATCCGGAACGGGTTTGTATTGGCCGTCCAGCTCATTTTTGACCTTGTTCGTTTCCATATTGAAGGCGTTCACAGCTCCAATCAACATATTGTTTGAAATGTTATCAAGATGACCTCTGTATTTTAGCCATGGCCCGGCCATAGAAATGTGGTCTGTGGTACATTTTCCGTAGGCTTTGATTAGTAATCTCGCACCGGTAATATTGAGGCCGTCCCAAGCCGGGAATTCTTCCAGAATTTGTAATCTGTCAGATGTTGGTGATACAATGACTTCAACATTAGAACCGTCTTCAGCAGGCGCAATATAACCTGGATCATCAACATCGAAACCTAATCTCGGAAGATCATCGCCGCTAGGTTCATCAAGCATGACTTCCTGCCCGTCTTTATTTTTCAGTTTATCAGTCAACGGATTGAATCTCAAATCTCCCGCAATCGCCATTGCTGTCACTAATTCCGGAGAACCTACGAAAGCGTAAGTATTAGGATTGCCGTCCGCTCTTTTAGAGAAGTTTCGGTTGAAAGAGTGAACGATCGTGTTTTTTTCTTGTTTTTCTGCACCTTCACGAGCCCATTGTCCGATACAAGGTCCACAGGCATTAGCAAAAACTTTACCGCCAATTTCGTCAAAGGTTTTCAGGAAGCCATCTCTTTCTACTGTAAATCTTACTTGCTCTGAACCAGGAGTAATGGTATATTCAGCTTTCACTTCAAGATTTTTTTCTTTGGCTTGTTTAGCGACAGAAGCGGCTCTTGCGATATCTTCGTAAGAAGAGTTAGTACAAGAACCAATCAATCCGACTTCGATTTTTGTTGGCCATCCGTTTTTCTCAGCAATTTCTTTCATCTGCGAAATTGGTGTTGCCAAGTCTGGTGTGAAAGGGCCGTTAAGATATGGTTCTAAAGTGTCTAGATTAATTTCAATAACTTCATCATAATATTTTTCAGGGTCAGCGTGAACTTCCGGATCAGCTTTCAGAACATGAGCAATTGCATCAGCTGCATCAGCCAAATCTTCTCTGTCTGTTGAACGGAGATATTTGCTCATATTTTGGTCATACTCGAAAATAGAAGTTGTCGCTCCGATTTCCGCACCCATATTACAAATCGTACCTTTTCCTGTACAAGACAATGAATTTGCGCCTTCTCCAAAATATTCTACAATCGCACCCGTTCCTCCTTTTACGGTAAGAATTCCTGCCACTTTCAGAATGATATCTTTTGGAGCCGTCCAACCGTTAAGTCTTCCGGTTAGTTTAACACCGATCATTTTAGGGAATTTAAGTTCCCAAGCCATTCCCGCCATCACGTCTACTGCATCAGCACCACCAACTCCAATGGCGACCATTCCAAGTCCACCTGCATTTACAGTATGAGAGTCGGTTCCAATCATCATTCCGCCAGGGAAAGCATAATTTTCCAATACAACCTGATGAATGATTCCGGCACCAGCTTTCCAGAAACCAATTCCGTATTTATTGGAAACCGATTGTAGAAATTGATAAACTTCGTTATTTTTATTTTCAGCTTCGATCAGATCTTTTGCTGCGCCAACTCTTGCCTGGATCAGGTGATCTGCATGAACAGTTGAAGGAACAGCGACTTTTTTCTTTCCAGCCTGCATAAATTGTAAAAGAGCCATTTGGGCTGTTGCATCCTGCATTGCCACTCTATCTGGAGCGAAATCTACATAGGATTCTCCTCTTTTAAATGCTTCTTTTGCCTGAGATGGAAAAAGGTGAGCGCAAAGAATTTTTTCTGAATAAGTAAGAGGTCTTCCCATAAAAGCTCTTGCTTCGTTTACTCTGCTTTCAAAATCAGAATAAACTTTTTTGATCATATCCAAGTCAAAAGTCATATTTCGATATTTTTTATTCTTATTAATTCCGCTTTTTGATAGAGAAGCAGGAAATTTTAAACCAATACAATTCATCAAATTCCATTCCTATACTCGTAAATAAAGGATAAATATGATGAATGACTGTAATATTTTATGACTATGAAGTTAAGGAAAAAATAAATTTGATGATATTAACATAGATCAAAATAATTTGAATAGTCTTAAATAGAAAGATTCTAAACAAAAAATGGAAGACTTCAAAAAGAAATCTTCCATTTATATTTAAAAAGCATTTTAGCCTTTAATGTAAAAATCTATTAATGGCCAACAGTTACCAATTCTTTAATAGATGGAACAAAAGTCGTCAAATCAATTCCTTCAACAGCTGTTTTGTACTCGTCGATGCTAGGAATTCTTCCCATAATTGCAGAAAGTACAACAACCGGAGTAGAAGCCAGTAAAGATTCACCTTTTTTACGTTCAGAATCTTCAACCACTCTTCCCTGGAAAAGACGGGTAGAAGTAGCTAAAACAGTATCTCCTTTAGCTGCTTTTTCCTGGTTACCCATACAAAGATTACATCCCGGACGCTCAAGGTACATCATGTTTTTATATTCTACACGAGCTTCACCTTTAGGAGCGTTATCATCAAATTCAAAACCTGAATATTTTTCAAGGAATTCCCAGTCACCTTCTGCTTTTAGCTCATCAATGATGTTATATGTTGGAGCAGCTACTACAAGCGGAGCCTTAAATTCTACCGTACCGGTCTGCTTTTCGATATTTTTAAGCATTTGAGAAACAATCTTCAAGTCTCCCTTGTGAACCATACAAGATCCGACGAAACCAAGGTCAACTTTTTTCTCGCCTCCATAATATGTAAGATCTCTGATCGTATCGTGGGTGTATCTTTTAGAAACGTCGTCGTTGTTTACATCCGGGTCAGCGATCATTGGCTCTACAATAGCATCAAGATCAACGACAACTTCAGCATAATATTTAGCATTTGCATCAGGAGTTAAAGCCGGTTTTTCACCTGTTCTGATTTCCTCGATTCTCTTGTTTGCTTTGTTGATCAGACCCTGAAGAACGTGATTTTTGTTGTCCATACCTTTATCGATCATGATCTGGATTCTGCTTTTTGCAATTTCCAAAGATTCAATCAAAGTATCGTCTTCAGAGATACAGATCGAAGCTTTAGCTTTCATTTCTGCAGTCCAGTCTGTGAATGTAAACGCCTGGTCAGCCGGAAGTGTTCCGATGTGAACCTCGATAATTCTTCCCTGGAAAACATTTTCACCGTCAAATTGCTTCAGCATCTGAGCCTGAGTTGCGTGAACCACATCACGGAAATCCATATGCTCCTTCATTTCTCCTTTGAAAGTTACTTTCACAGATTCAGGAATCGGCATTGAAGCTTCACCGGTTGCCAAAGCCAAAGCTACCGTTCCGGAGTCTGCCCCGAAAGCAACACCTTTAGACATTCTTGTGTGAGAGTCACCACCGATGATGATTGCCCATTCGTCAACCGTAATATCGTTAAGAACTTTGTGAATAACGTCTGTCATAGAATGATATTCACCTTTCGGGTCACGAGCTGTGATTACTCCGAAATCGTTCATGAATTTCATTAATTTAGGAATATTCGTCTGTGCTTTTTTATCCCAAACTGAAGCGGTGTGACATCCTGACTGGTAAGCTCCGTCAACAATAGGAGAAATTACCGTTGCTGCCATAGATTCCAATTCCTGAGCGGTCATTAAACCCGTTGTGTCTTGAGAACCAACAATGTTTACTTCAACACGCACGTCGGAACCAGCATGTAACAGTTTTCCTTCAGTAACACCAACTGCATTTCTGTTGAAGATCTTTTCAACCGCAGTAAGTCCTTGTCCTTCAATAGAAATTTCTTTAGAAGGCGCGAAAACCGCAGGAGGTGTAATACCTAAAGTTCTTGCCGCGAACGTCTGGATTTTTTTACCGAAAACGATAGCGTAAGAACCTCCCGCTCTGATAAACTCTAATTTTTGAGGAGTGAATGATTTTGAAATATCTTTCAATTCAACATCTCCGTTATATAATTTTTTCTCTTTCGTATTGATGGTCAAAACCGTTCCTGTAGCAACAGAATATTTCTCTTCCAAAACGATATCGCCATTTTCATTACGAACAGGATTTCCGTTTTCGTCAACTTTCTTTACCCAGTTTTGAAGGTCGATTCCGATACCTCCTGTTACATCAACAGTTGTTAAGAAGATTGGAGAAATTCCATTTGTTCCTCCAACGATCGGAGCGATGTTTACAAACGGTACGTAAGGACTCGCTTGTTTACCAGTCCAAAGTGCCACGTTGTTTACACCCGACATACGAGAAGAACCAACACCCATTGTTCCTTTTTCTGCGATCAGCATTACACTTGCATCAGGATGCTGAGCCTGTAAAGCTTTGATCTGTTCCTGAGCTTCAGGAGTGATCATACATTTCCCGTGAAGTTCCCTGTCTGAACGGGAGTGAGCCTGATTTCCCGGAGATAATAAATCCGTAGAAATATCACCTTCTCCGGCGATGAAAGTTACCACTTTAATTTCTTCTGCTACTTCAGGTAGCTTAGTGAAAAATTCTGCTTTCGCATAGCTTTCCAAAATATCTTTAGCGATCTCATTACCGCTGTTGTATGCGTTTTTAAGACGTTCCGTATCTGCATCGTACAAGAAAACCTGGGTTTTAAGCACTTCAGCAGCCTGTTTTGCCACTGCTTCATCATTGCCTAAAGCAAGATCAAGCAAAACTTCGATTGACGGACCACCTTTCATATGAGACAGAAGCTCAAAAGCAAAGCTCGGCGTGATTTCTGCAACCGCAGATTCTCCAAGGATGATTTCTTTTAGGAATTTTGCTTTGACACCGGCAGCACTTGTTGTACCCGGTAAAGTATTATAGATAAAAAATTTAAGAGAATCAGCACGGTGCGCGTTAGCTGTATCTTTGATTTGCGAAATGATCTCGCTTAATAAATCTGCGTTATCAATTGGCTTTGGATGAAGCCCTTGGTTTTTTCTTTCTTCAATCTCTTGGATATAATCCTGATAAATATTCATAATATTAGAACTCTTTTCTTTCTTTAATTCAGATATTTGTGATTGCAGTTATTGATGCTACAACAACAAATGTATTGTAATGAGATAGTTTCCGGAATTTTGTAGACAAACCTGATTCTATCAATGGAATCTAAATTCTTATTAAATTCGCCCAAATTTACGAAATTCTGAGCTTTTCTAAGAACAGAATAATTTAGATTAAAAATAAATTAGATGTCTTTTATCTATATTTTTATATTTTTATCATAATAATTTTTATTTTGAGAATCAGAAATAGGTAAATTTTATTATTTTGAAAATCAGCCAATTAATTAAAATCAGAAAAAAAGAGATAGGCATTTTTGTCTTTTTCCTGATTTCGGTTTCCATCTATTTTTTCTTTGATCCTTCAAAAAATTCATATTTCTTAAAGTGTCCATTGAAAGAAATGACGGGATATGAGTGTGCGGGTTGTGGTGTTCAAAGAGCATTTCATTCATTTTTACATTTTCGGGTTTTAGAAGCTTTTAAATTCAATCCATTATTTGTAATAGCAATCCCAATTATTGTCTTTTTGCTTTTGAATAAATGTTTTAATCCAAATTACGAAAAAACTATTTTTTCCAAATTATTTTTTAGAAAATCATTTTTTATTGTACTGTTAATAATAGTTTTATTATTTTCGCTATTCAGAAATACTGTTTTTTATAATGGTATTATTGAAAATTTATAAACACACAAAACAACGATGAGAAAATTATTAGGCTTATGTTTCACAGGCTTTATCATTTCCCTATATTCCCAAATGAAGGATGATGTAATTCCTTCTCTTATTCCTAAGACAATCAATCAGAAAGCTGGTTATGTTAACCAATCCGGCAAATTAGTTATTCCTGCTGAATATCATATTGCAATGTTTTTTTCCGAAGATTGTAATTTGCTTAATTCTCCAAACCGTAAAATCAGAATATTTGGTTCTGCTGATTATGCTACAGTTGAAAAAAACGAAACTACTTACAGGATTAATAAAAAAGGTACTCGTGTTTACGAATATAAAAAAGAAGATCTTGGAAAATGTGTTTCCCCTTATGAAGCACCTAAGTATAAGGCTTTTGTTATGAATGGCTTGTATGGTTTGGTAAGTAAGGATAATGCAGATTACAAAAACTATAAGGATTTCGAAATTTATCCTCAATATCAGATGCTGTATGTTTTGGACGGTGACAAAGAGAATCCAATGATCGTGGCGGTTTTGGATAATAAATTTGGTGTGATCGATAAGCAAAATCAGATTGTCATTCCTTTTGTTTATGAAGATATCAAAACTAATCTGAGTTGGAAGACTGCTAATCTTTTTGAAGTTTCAAAAGATGGGAACCAATATTTTTTTATTAATAGAAATAATTACGCGTATTAATTAAAAATTTGTAATTTCGCAGTCAGAAATTTAAGGGGTGCTGTAAAAAGCTGAGATTATACCCAATGAACCTGGAACTTGTAACGAGTTTAGGGAAACATTCATTATAAATGATGAATGATAAAAGATGAGTGATTAATAATAACGTTATAAAAAATCATTTATCAATCATCGAAAATCATTTATAACCGTAATCGCCCCTTTTATTCCACTAAATTTTAACAACAAAAATTTAAGAGAATGAAAGGATTTATTTTTTTAGGAGTATTAGCTGCTCCTTTTTATCTTTCGCAGACTGTTCAGGATTCTACAAAAATTACATCAATTCCAGCGGTCGAATTCACAAAAAAAACGCCGGTTGCAAAAGCAATCATTAATGTCGAAAAAGATTTGGCAGACAAGAATCTAGGTCAGGATTTACCGATTCTTTTGAAAAACCAAATGTCTGTTATTTCAACTTCTGACGCAGGAAACGGAATTGGATATACAGGATTCCGCATCAGAGGAACAGCAGGGACAAGTATTAATGTCATGATGAATGGCGTTCCTTACAATGATGCAGAATCCCAGGGAACTTTTTTTGTAGATGTTCCGGATTTGACAAGCTCGGCTTCGCAGATTGTCATTCAAAGAGGTGTAGGAACTTCATCTAATGGTGTTTCTGCTTTTGGAGCGAGTGTTAATGTGATTTCCAGAGATCCTTCGGAGGAGTTTTCTGTAAAGTCCGATGATTCTTATGGGTCTTTCAATACCTACAAATATTCTGCAGAAATTAATTCCGGAAAGTTCTGGAAAAACCGTTTGTCTGTGATGGGCCGATATACAAATATCCATTCCGACGGCTATATTGACAGAGCTTCTTCCAATCTGCATTCCTATAATTTTTCTGTTTTGTTTCAGGAAAAAAATACGGAGTTGAGGTTTTTGGCATTTGGAGGAAAAGAAAAAACGTATCAGGCGTGGAATGGCATTGATAAAGCAACTTGGGAAACTAACCCGAAGTTCAATTATTCCGGAGCAATCTATGATGCAAATTGGGAAAATATTATCGGGTTTTATGACAATGAAACTGATAATTACAGACAAAATCATTACCAGTTATTATGGAACCAAAAACTTTCTGATCAATGGAAATTAGAAACTACGGCACATTACACCAAAGGAAAAGGCTGGTATGAAAACTATAAACAAGGTGCCAAATTTTCCAAATATAATTTACCAAACATCATCGAAAATGGAACTGAAATCAAAACTTCGGATTTCATCAGGAAAAAATGGCTGGATAATGATTTTTATGGTGTTATTTCTACTTTGTATGGGAATTTGGGAAATCTGAGTGTTAATGTGGGAGCAGTTGCCAATCAGTATTACGGAAGACATTTTGGAAACGTGACTGGCGTTTTTATTCCTCAGATAGATGAGTTCGAATATTACAGAAACCGCTCTGTCAAGAACGAAGTTTCAGGATTTGCAAAAGCGATTTATAAATTGAATCAATTCGAATTTTTTGGAGATCTGCAATTAAGAAATATCGATTATAATACTAAAATCATTACACAAGGCGATGGTGAAGGCGCCGATCTGGATAAAAAGTGGACATTCTTCAATCCGAAAGCAGGAGTTAATTTTAATATAGATAACGGAAAAGTTTTTGTGTCGTATGCTAATGCGCACCGCGAACCTAACAGAGATGATCTTTTTGCAAACCCGGAAACAAAAGCAGAAACACTGCATGATTTTGAAGCGGGTTGGGAACAGCAATTCGGTAGAGTAGCTTTAACGGCCAATGCCTATTATATGTATTACAGAAATCAGCTGGTTCTGAACGGACAAATCAATAATGTTGGGGAATTTATAAGAACCAATAGCGGAAAAAGTTACAGACTTGGTTTAGAATTAGGGATTCTTGCCAAGATCACTCAAGATTTGCAGGTTTCTGCGAATGCGACTTTTAGCAATAACAAAAACAAAGATTTTTATTCTGAAACGGAAGACGGCGTTCAGAATTTCGGGAATACGGACATTTCTTTTTCACCTAATATTATTGCCAATGGGAGTGTGGCTTATTCGCCGTTCAAAAACTTCAACCTTGGCATTACCGCACAATATGTCGGAAAACAATATCTGGATAATTCGGGAGATAAAATCAATCAGTTGGACTCCTATTTCGTTCCGGATTTTAATATGTCATACATGCTGCCTTTTCAGAAACAGGATGTCATTCTTAGATTTTTGTTAAATAATTTCACTGATACGAAGTATGTCAACAACGGTTTTAGTGGACCGTATTACTTCTCACAAGCCGCAATTAACTTCCTTTTTGGTGTTTCTTTGAAGTTTAAATAAAAATTTTCACCCTGATTATTAATTAGTTATGTTGTTTTTAAGGTCTTGGGGTAATTTTTTTCTTGTTAACTTAAAATTAATATTAGATTTACAAGGATTTTAATTGTTTGACAAAAAATTAATTAAAATCAAATATAGACCTTAAAAATTTACATCTATGAAAAAAATCTATTCTCTGATGCTTGCAGTATTGGCAGGTATGACGCTTTCTGCACAAGCACTTTTAAAAATTGTAAAAACATCAGAAGGTGTTTATACTATGACTTACAATGATTCTGCAAATGGGTGGGCATTTTATGACCCATTTAGTCAACCTATCGGTGTTTATCTGTTTATAAATCCCGGGGATACAACACCAAGCGGAACATTTAATGATGCCTGGAGTAATATTACAACAACACTTAATTGGGATGGGACGAATTATTCGGGAACAATTAATCTGAATACCCATAATTTTAATAATACAGGAGGTGTTTTGCCGCCCGGAACTAAAGTGAATGAATTGAGGTTTCTTTTTACAGAAGCTCCTGCAGGTAACGGTGGACATCAGACAGCTGATAAGTTGGGAACTAGTTACGGTTTTACACCTTCCACTATTTCAAGTTTAGCTGTAGCGGATGTTAATGGTAAAACCAAATCTCAGGTTGCAGCCGGGAAATTATTCACTTCGGCAAAAGGGAATCTGGATATTACGGTCTATGATTTTGGAGGAAAGGTTATAAAAAACTTGAAAGTGAATGCCAATGGAAACCCGATTGATCTCAATCTTTCTCAAAAAGGAATGTATCTGATGACAATTTCCGGGAATGCTATTTCAGAAGCGGTGAAATTTTCTTACTAACTTTAATTAATTCATATCAAATCAAAAGGTTGCTGTAAAAAGCAACCTTTTATATTTTCTTTAACATCAAAAATTATGTAGTTTTGTGGCGATGAATTTTGAATATCTTTTATATCAATATCTTCTGAAGCATAATAGGGCAGAAGTTCCTGAGTTTGGCATTTTCCAGCTTAACAGAGAATCTGCTAAAATTGATGCAGAAAATTCTATTATTATTCCTCCGAAGGAAACTGTCACTTTCGAATATGAACCGTCTGGTTACGACAATCAGTTAGCGAAATATATTGCTGACGAAACCAATACAAACCTTTTTATAGTTCAGATGAACCTGAAAAACGAAGTGGCAAATTGGATTCAAAAATTACAGACAGAGAATGTTCTTAATCTAGAAAATCTTGGTCAATATCAATTAAACGAAGAAAACAAGGTTGTTAAAGTAACAGATAATGATGACGATGTTTTTGGTTTTGAAAAAGTGGATTTGCAGCATCTCAAAACTTTAAAGTCAAAAAATAGTTTCACAGAAGATTACAGTTTCAATAAAGGTGTTATTTGGACTTTTCTAAGTATAATTATTATTGGAGCTGCAGCATTATTTCTCTTTGGAGACCAGGAATTGATATTCGGAAGATCATCAAACATCCCGGCAAAACAGTTTATCAAGACAGTTGAAAAACCAAAAGTTTTGGTCGTTTCCAAACAAGATTCAATAAAAATAGATAGTATAAAACCGACAACGAATGCAAAAATCCAAAAAACCAATAGATAGCCTTACGGTAATGACGAACATTGTCTTGCCCAACGAAACCAATTCATTAAGAAATCTTTTCGGAGGCGAGCTATTGTCAAGAATGGACAGAGCAGCTTCTATCTCGGCAACAAGACATTGCGAAAGAAGAGTGGTGACGGCATCTGTGAATCATGTCTCTTTCAATCATCCGATTCCGGAAGGTGGAATTGTGGTTTTGGAATCCAAGGTTTCCAGGGCATTTTCGACATCAATGGAGATTTATGTGGACGTGTGGCTGGACGACCCAATCAATCAGACAAAAATCCATACCAACGAAGGTATTTATACGTTTGTTGCTGTGGATGAGTTCAATCGTCCGATTCCAATTCCTGCGATCGAGCCGGAAACTGAAGAAGAAGTAAAACGTTTTGATGCGGCGCTCAGAAGAAAAGAATTATCACTGATTCTTTCCGGAAGAATGAAACCGGCAGATTCTGTAGAACTGAAAAAATTGTTTGCAGGAGAGATCGAAATATAAATTACGACGGAAGATTTTTCTTCCGTTTCTTTTTTTATCACTTATCAACTATAAATTATCATATAATCCAATATGCGAATCTTATTATTAGACACCAATCATCCATTGATAGAGCAACAGCTTTCCGGAAAAGGTTTTGTTTTCGATGCAGATTATACTTCCAGCTATGATGAAGTTTTGGAAAAAATCCGGAATTACGAAGGAATCATCATCCGGAGCCGAATTCCATTGGATAAGAATTTTTTGACCAAAGCTTCTCATCTTAAGTTCATTGCAAGAGTAGGCGCAGGAATGGAAAATATCGATATTGAAACAGCCGAAAGTTTAGGAATTAAATTGATTAATTCGCCGGAGGGAAACCGCGATTCTGTTGCAGAACACGTTGTCGGGATGTTGTTGATTCTGATGAACCGATTATTTATCGCTTCCAACGAGGTCAAGAACGGAATCTGGAAACGAGAAGAAAACCGAGGTGACGAGTTGCTAGGAAAAACCTTCGGAATCATTGGCTATGGAAATATGGGAAAAGCCACGGCGAAAAGACTTTCGGGTTTTGGTGTTGAAGTTATTTTCTACGATATTTTGCCTGATCTTTCTGATGAATTTGCAAAGCAGGTTTCTTTGGAAGAACTTCAGAAAAGAGCTGATATTCTGAGTCTTCATATTCCGTTGACAGATGAAACTAATTATTTGATTGATGAAGAATTCATTTCTAAAATGGAAAAGAATTTTTATTTCGTCAATACAGCTCGTGGAAAAAATTTAAAAACTAAAGCCTTAGTACAAGCTATTGAAGCGGGTAAAGTTTTAGGTGCTTGTCTGGATGTTTTGGAATACGAAAAGTCATCTTTTGAAAATCTGGAAACAGAAAATCAGGATCTGAAATATTTATTAGATTCCGAAAAAGTGATTATTACGCCACATATTGGAGGTTGGACACATCAGAGTAAGGAGAAATTGGCTCAGGTGATTGTTGATAAGATTGTAGATAATTTCGCAAATTAATTTTATATTTTTCTCCACATTTAACAATTCTTAAGAAAATCAGTGATCTATAAAAAATCATTTTATGTTAAATTGCGCTTCCTTAAGAGTTGGTAAATGAATTTTAGAAAAATAATTACAGTCGGTTTAGCAGTTGCATCTATTTATTCCTGCAAAAAAGAAAAAGAAGAAACAGCAGAGATTTACCAATCCAAACTTCCTAATTATGGCAATGTTGATCTGTCCAAAGTATTTACTCCGGCAGAATCTACTTTAGAAAACCAATCCACAATTCTTCCTCTCATCAATAATTATTATCAGAAAGTCTGGGAACAAGGCGACTTGAGCGGCGGAATTCTTGTTGCAAAAGGCGATAAGATTATCTTCGAAAAGTACAGAGGTTTTGGCAGAGAAAATAAGCAAATGCCAATTGATGAAAATACGCCGCTTCACGTAGCTTCGGTTAGCAAGACGATGACAGCAATGGCTGTTTTAAAACTGGTTGAAGGTGGAAAACTGAAATTGGAAGATGATTTGACTAAGTTTTTTCCAAAGTTTCCTTATAAAGATATTACGGTTTTCAGTTTATTGTCACAGAGAAGCGGACTTCCAAAATATGAGCATTTTGACCAAGGCATCAAACCTGCTCCGGAAGAATTGAAGAAAGAATTCCTAACCAATCAGGATGTTTTGGAGATGTTGATTAAATACAAGCCGGAACTGGCAAGGCTTTCCAACACGGGTTTTATGTATTGCAACACCAACTTTGCTTTACTGGCGTTGATTGTAGAAAAAGTGACCGCAACGCCCTTTCCAGAAGCGATGCAGGAAATTGTTTTCAAACCTTTGAAAATGAATCATACCTTTATATTCCAGAAGAAAGATATTCCAACGGCTTCACAATCATTTTACAGTGGCTTCAGATTATATCCTTTGGGGAATCTTGATTTGATCTATGGCGACAAAAACGTTTACACAACGCCAAAAGATTTACTTAATTTTTCAGTTGCGTTATTTTCAAAAGATTTCCTAAAGCCTGAATTGGCCAACAAAATCTTCGAACCGTACAGCAACGAGAAAAAAGGAATCAACAATTATGGTCTCGGTTTCCGAATGAAGGAATTTGATAACGGTGAAAAACTGACTTATCACAATGGTTGGTGGCACGGCACCAATTCGGTCTTTGCGCATCTTCTGAAATCAAAAGTGACGATTATCGCCATTGGAAACAAGTACTCACAAAGAGTTTATTCCGCATTATCATTATCAGGATTGTTTGAAAATTTCCCTTTCGAAATGGAAAAATTCAATAAGACAATGAATCCAGCTGGCGCAGAAAAAGACACAGCGTCTGCAGGAAACGGCGAATTATAGAATTACCTGGGTGCCTTTATCCGCCTGTAGTTTACCCTGAGCTTGTCGAAGGGTTCCCGCTTTTTTCTGTCATTGCGAATAAAATGAAGCAATCTAAAGAACTTTTGCACAATCGATAACAGAAAAAGAGCTCCACTCAAGTCGGGGCGCATGTTCAACATAAAAAAAATTGTAATTAAAATACAAGTAACGAGAAAAACTTAAAAATATTACATAAAATAATAAATTGATTATCAGGGCTTTAATAATTATTAGGGTTCTTTTTTTATTTTTGATGTAATAATTTGTAATTCCAAAATGTCTTACTTTTAAACAACCAAGAAATAGTAAGTTTCAAAAGCTAACATTTTGAAACTTACACATTAAACTGAAATCTATGACTCAAGAAATTTTTAAACAAACGGTATATATTCTCAAGGATGAGATGTATCGTTTTGCGAAAAAGTTTTTGATGAGCGCAGATGAAGCCGAAGATGTTGTAATGGATCTGATGATGAAATTCTGGCAAAAAAAAGAAGAACTGTTGGTTGTGGAAAATCTGAAAAGTTTTGCCCTGCGAAGTGTAAAAAATGAATGTCTGAATCGCCTGAAACATCACGAAGTGAAACTCGGGTTTGCAAGCCAGACGAGACATCAGTCAGAACTTTATCAGATAGAAACCAATAATATGAGAGAGCAGATTTTGGGATTTATTAACCAACTGCCAGAGAAACAAAAAATGGTCATTCACTTAAAAGATGTCGAGGAATATGAGATTTCGGAGATTTCGGAAATTATGGAGATGGAGGAAAACGCAGTCCGCGTGAACCTGATGCGAGCCAGACAAAAAGTGAAAGAATCAATTAACAAACTTTATGCATATGAAAACAGACAGATACAAGGATTGGGAATCTAGATTCTTCGAAGGCGAAGAGTTGACGCCGGAAGAACATCTGTTTCTCAAAAACGAAAGTGATAACCCCTATTTTTCTTTTCTGAATGAAGAGAAACAGGATAAATTAGATATAAGCTTCGACGATTTCTTAAAGAAAACCGAAGAACCAAAAATAGTTGCGCTTCCGATTGTAAAAAGGAAATCTTACACACAATATTGGATGGCTGCGAGTTTGGTAATGTTAATGGGAATCACAGGACTTTGGATGTTCAACAATCCTGAGAACATAGCACCTCAAATTGCTAATCATAATGTAGCGCCTAAGAATGTTGAAGCGCGAAAAGCTGCTCCGGTAGAAGAAACTCAGACTCAACAGCCGGTTTTAGCTCAACAAGATATGCATCCAGTAAAGCAAACGATTGAGAAGAAAAATTCAGCGGAAAATCAACAACCAAAAGCGCAATTCGCTTCTCAGCAGCCGAAACCAATTAAAACTGATAATCAAGCCCAAAATCAAGTAAACTCAGATTCGGAGTATAATCCAAATTATGTTATCATCAATGGAAAACCGATCTACAGCGAACAGGAAGCCATCGCTATAACAGAGGATACTTTTAATTATTTTGCAAGTAACGTTACCCAAACCATAAATCAGGCAGAATCTGCCCAAAATCAATCATTGGATTTTTACAGGATTCTTAATTTTTAAAATATTAATTAATCAAAAATGAAGTCGCTATCTACGAATCTTCTGAAATAGTACTAACGAAATGGCGATTGCATAAGACCTTAGACAACAACCAAAAATTATTATGAAAAAAATATCAATATTCATCGTATTATTTCTTCTGTCCACTAATATTTTCGGACAAACAGAAGAACTCAATAAGCTCTTTGATAAGTATCAGGACACAGAAGGTGTGACCTCTATCAAGATTGCAAAACCTATGTTCAAGTTATTGAATAATCTTAAAATCGATGACGAAGAATTAGGTAAAATTCAACCCTTGCTTGCAAAGGTTAATGGACTGAAAATGCTCATTCTGGAAAAACCGGAAACATCAAAAAATCCCTTCATAGATGAAGAAAAAATCGAAAAAGAAATTTCCAATTCTCTTAAAAATATGAAGTACGAAGAGTTGGTCACTGTGAATAATCGTGATGCTAAAATCAAGTTTATGGCAAAGGATATCACAGCCAATGTTATGGACAATCTGATTCTTAACATTATGTCGGAAGACAGTTCTGTTCTGATGATGCTGGACGGTAAAATCTCTATGGAAGATGTAAACAATCTGATGCAGGAAACTAAAAATGTAACTTCTGTAAACCCGGTTTCTACAATCAAATCTGATAAGACCAATGTTGGAAGCGTAAGAGATGTTCCTGCCTTCAATGGGATAGAAACTTCTTCGGGAGTTGATGTAGAATTCAGTCAAAGTCCAAAACAAAGTGTGGTTGTAAATGTAGAACCTGAAAAGCAGCAATACGTTATCACAGAAGTTGAAAATGGTGTTTTGAAAATCTTTGTGAGAAACAAAGGCGTTAAAAACCTGAATTTCAATAGTCTTAAAGTGATTGTTTCCGGGCCGAAATTGTCAAAATTGGTAACCAAATCCGGCTCCACTTTCAAAGCAGTTACCCCGGTTAACGAAACAACTTTTGCTGCAAGCTGTACATCTGGTTCGCAGGTTTCGGGTGAGTTTAAAATCTCTACCAATACAGCCTTGGAAGTATCTTCCGGTGTTAATGTCAAAATGAACCTTGAAACCAAATCTCTGGCTTTGGAAGCAAGTAGCGGAAGTTCTATCAAATTAGCAGGCAAAGCAGATTCCGGCGTTTACAGCGCAAGCAGTGGAAGTTCTATCTCGGCAAATGATTTTGTTACCAAATCAGCGGTTGTAGATGCCTCTTCCGGAGCCAATGTGAAAATCAATACAACAGAAAGTCTGACAGCAAGCGCAAGTTCGGCATCATCCATCCAATACAGAGGAAATCCTTCTAAAGTTACCAAATCTGCCCAGGAAGTCACAGGCGCTAGTATTACTTCAATCAACTAAAAACTAAAATTATGCTACGATTCTTATACATTATTATTTTGACGATTGTCGGTTTTTTTCTTCAATCGTGTATGGTTTCTCAAAATAAAGTTCACACCGATTTTTTTGACAATCCGGGATTCAAGAACAGCTCAACTTTTGTGAGTATCAATGTTCCGACTTTCTTAGCGAAATCCTACGTGAAACAGGCTTTGAGAGAAGACGGCGAAAGCCAGGAAGTGATTGATCTGGTGAAAAAGATCAGCGATGTGAAAGTCCTGATTGTTGAAAGTTCCAAAACGCCTGTGAAAGCAGAGTTTCAGAAATATCTGAATAAGAATAACTACGAAGAATGGATGTCTGTAAAACAGCAGGGCCAGCTTATCAGCATCAATGCACAGCAGTCGAAAGACCTGATCAGGCGAATGATAATTACTGTCAATGATGATAATGACGAGAGTATTTTTGTAGATGTAAAAGGAAAATTCTCGCCGGATGATATCTCAAAAATTATCAACGCCACCGAAAAAAATCAAATCAAAATCCATAGAAACTAAATTTTTTCAATTAACCACTATCTTGTAGTGGTTTTTGTGCGTATTCATTTTTTAGAAATGAACTTTGGTTACTTTATCGTGAGATTTCAAATAGAGCGGAAGTGCCGCTGAACCATACCATTTGTAAATGTCGACATCAAAGATTCTTGATTTTACAGACGGATCTGTCAAGACCAAACTTTCTGCTTCTTCTTTTGTTTTTGCATCAAGAATGAAAATACCGCTGTAATTATTTTGATTTTCCTCCAGCATTGGTCCGGCAACAATCAGTTTACCGTCTTTTGCTAATTTTTTGATATTATTCATATGTCCTTTCATCAATTCTGATCTCTTTGCTTTGTCGGTAATTTCGGCTTTTCCTTTTTTTAGGATCACGAGGTAATAAGGTTTCATTCCATATTGGTCAGCACCAAGAGAATCCGCTAATTTTTGGTCAAACTCTTTATTTTGTGCACTAATGGCTGAAGAGAATAGAATCAAAGACAAAATTGTAAATAATGATTTCATTTGTTTAAGTTTCTTTCAAAATTAGAATAAAAAATGAAATCTAAAATTAATACCATGTAATTATCTTCGGAACCTGAAATATTTGGTCAGTTCGTGCTTTTTACCTTTGAGAAAGTCGGAAGCCATTGCCATTCCAATCACTGAAAATGTAATCCCGTTGCCACCAAAACCTAATACGAAATAAGCGCTTGGAAAGTTGGGATGTTCACCAATATAAGGTAATCCGTCTTTGGTTTCGCCAAATGTTCCTGCCCAGACAAAATCCGTTCGAAAATTATTTCCGGGTAAATATTTGTCGAGCTTTTTCACGAGTTTATTTTCCTTTTCGTGAAGTAGAGAATCTCGTTTTTTGGCGTTCACAAATTTTTCATCTTCACCCCCAATCAGGATTCGGTTGTCATCGGTTGTCCGCATATAGATGTATGGATTTGCAGTGTTCCATACCAATAAGTTATTCAGTTCCTTATGGTCTTTCTCGTATTGTTCGCCAACAATCGCATATGTAGAAAGCAGGTTAACAAATTTGTCTTTGATAATTTCTGTACTTTCGAAGCCGTTGCAGAAAATCACTTTTTTGGCTTTGATAGTATTTCCATAGTCGGTTGTGGCTGTAGCGCCGTTTTTCTTATAATCGAATTTGATAATATCGGTTTTATCAAAGATCTGTAATCCTTTTTTATAATTGTAATGTAAAATATCATGAGCCAGGCAAAACGCATCAATACTTCCGCCCTGTTCGGAAAGAATTCCGCCAAATGTGTTCTCTATTTTGAACTGCTTTTTAATCTCTTCTTCCGAAAGCCATTTTACCGGAAACTTAGCCGTTTTTCTTGCTTCGAATTCTTTTTTGAGAAGTGGAACATCTTTTTTCAAAGCTGCGAAATAAAGGGATTTTTTTTTCTTGAAACCACAATCAGACTTTACTTCCTTAGCTATTTTCTGTAGATCATCAATAGAATCGTAACAAGCCCAATATGCTTTTTCCGCACCTTCTTGTCCAATCATCTCGGACAGCTTGAATAGTGCGACATCAATCTCGTATTGTAGCATAGAAGTTGTAGCGCTAGTACTTCCGTTTCCGATTTCGCGACGGTCTACCAAAACGGTTTTATAGCCATCTTTAATCATTTGGTGGGCGAGAAGAGAACCTGTGATTCCGCCTCCAATAATGAGGATTTCAGTTTCGATATCTTCTCGGAGTGATGGATAAGAATGTTTGAGTCCGTCTTTTACGAGCCAGAATGGTTCAGGAGATTTTAGTTTCATAGTTTGATTTAAATGCTTTGAAACATTACAAATACCAAACCGTTATTAAATGAAAATAAAAACCCTCAAAGAATTTTCCTTGAGGGTTTTAATCATCATCGATAATTTTTATAATACATCAGGCTGTAGAATATTTTAAAAGATTTGGTAATTTATTTTTTCCGATATTTTTGTGTTTATAGAATCTTTAGTTTTTTTTAAATCATTATCTTAATAAATTATAAAATAAATATCAAATCAATGATGAATAAATATAACAGCCTTTTACAGATTACTTTTTAATGATGCTGAAGGTCTTTTCTACACCGGCTGCTGAAATTTTTATGATATATATTCCAGTTTGCCAGCTCTGCGTATTGATAGTGTTTTTGCCCTTGTTCAATAATTTGGTATCAACCTGCTGGCCATTCATATTATAAACAGTAATATTTGATGTATCTGATAAATCAACAAAAAGATTATCTTTCACGGGGTTTGGATATACCTTGACTTGTTTTATGATTTCTGATTTGCCTTCTCCTTTTTTAACATTACTGACACCATATGGAGAGAGAGGTGAATGAGGTGCTCCTTTGGCTTGTAGATCAGTATCTACAGGATCTTGTATTCCATCGATATCAGTATCGTCAGTTCTGGACAAAAATCCTGCTCCTAGTTGATCCAGATTCATTTTTCCAATTGCATATAAGTCATAATCTGAACCATTGGAAGTTATATCAAGAAAGTCAGGAAGACCATCAGCATCTGTATCTCTTATAGCATACTTTGGAACGCCGGAATCCGGAAAGGTTTCTAATATATCTGCAAACCCATTCTTGCCAAACGCTATACCACGATCAATAATACCGTTGTGGTCGGCATCAATCTGGTCAATAACAGAATTTGGAATTCCTGATTCGAAAAGATCCAAAATACCATCATTGTCAGAATCAAGGTCTAAGTAATTGGCCACTCCGTCTCCAAATTCTGTTACAAATCCATCTACACCTTCTTTGTCATCATCTTCGAATATGCGAGGAGTATTATCTGCATTTTCTATGAAATCCGGGATGCCGTCATTATCAGAGTCTATATCACACGAATTAAATACACCATCCATATCCGTATCTATAGATGAAGATTTATCACTTACATCACATATGCTTTCTGTACAATCAGGGATTCCGTTTCCGTCCGTATCAATGGAGTCATCACCACTAAGACATACTTCAAAACAATTAGGGATGCCATCATTATCATCATCGCGGGTAGCGAAAGCATTATATATGTAATACTCCTGAGGGAATCGGATACCAGTACCACTATTGAAATTAATTTTGATGCGGTTAAAAGGTTTCGTGGCTTTTCCTCCTACGTAGAATTTATTAGAATCTGTGGTAAAGAAATTTCCGCTTATAAGGCTTCCTGTTCCTGTAAATACATCGGTAACAGTGGTATTGTTATAAAATGTTACTGTAATATTTTCAAGGATCCCAACCCCGATAAGATTAGCTGCTTTTTCCAAAGTGAATCCTGCAAAAGTATTTGCCGGCTGCAATTCATTAGTTTTTACTGTGACATATGCGGAAAAGATGCTTAAAAGAGATGCAGCCGGCACAGTTGCCGTAGCATAATTGGAGGTATTTGTATCCACAATATTTTCAGGATTTACCATTTTGCCGAGAATGATTCCGAAAAGTCCCGGGCCGGAAGTCCAGAAAGATCCCGTCACCAGATTTCCAGGAACGGCAGATCCAGTAGTTTGTATCTTATCGTCACATTCGCATCCTTTTACAGGCTCTTCAAAAGCATAATAGACCTTCAAAGTACCAATGTTAACTCCTGCTGTTTGCGTTACTTTCAAACGGATTTCGTTGAAAGGTTTCGTTGTTACAAGAGAAACTTTTTGTTTTCCGGAACCGAAACTCAAAACTTTGATATTGATCAAACCTCCACCATCAGATAATGGTTTGGAGTCCTGAAGCTGACCGAAAAGATAAGTTTCGATAGAAATATTCTTTAAGAACTCTGCACTTAGTAACTTTCCTTCATCATCCGGTGAAATTACAAACCCGGCTTTGTTTCCTGCAGGATAGATTTGATCCTTATCTAATAATCCTACAGAGTATGAGCCAAGTAATCCTGCCGGTAGAAAAATAGAACCATAAGTGTTTTTCTTACCATCACTTATAAAATCCTTATTAATTACAGTAGATAGCGGGGAAATAAAGCTGCTGCTGCCAGATACGTTGCCATCTACACTGCTCCCTGCAATAATATCATCACAAATCTTATTATCTTCATTCACCATTTTGTTAGGATCAAATGCAAACGCATAATACACATTCATTGCGCTAAAAAGAGAGAGAACATTGGTTTGGAACAATCTTACTTCGTTAAAATCCATCGTGGTTTTAAAGTGCAGAAAGATTCGGTTTTTTGTTCCTCCGAAAGCAGGAACCGTTAATAAAGTTGCGTTCGTAGAGGATTCCCGAAGTACCCCGTTTTTGTAGGTAGCAATTCTTAATGAACTTAGTAGCTCTGCGGTAATAAAGCTTGTTCCAGTATCAACATTGAAACCTGTAATATATCCTGCGGGATAGGTTGTTATATTATTTTTCACGGATATACCACTTCCACTTACAAGAGCAGCAAAGTTACCCATGCTTACTTTATTATTAAGATCGGCATCAATGACCGAACTTAGGGAACCATTGTAGCAAGCGAGGCATATTCCATTGTTATTCACTGCTTTGGCTTCCACACCCATTCCTCTGATGGGCGTATAGCCTTGTGAAAACACTTTTGTAGATAATCCTAATATCAGTATTAGTTTACAAACACTTTTAAGTAATTTTTTCTTCATCTTTTTATCAATTTGTATTATTGAAATTATTTAGTAAAGGTCATTCCAGGTACTTCCGTTGCAACCCTGATGCTTTTTGGTGGTAGCATTATAGCGGATAGCTCCTTCTGTTTCTGCTATACAGCCAGTTGCGGGAGTCTGAGGGACAATGCGGATTTGTGTTTTTACCGTGAGATCACTTTGTAATTGATTGGCCGTAAGTGTAGTCGTGTCCACATTGATACCAACATTGCTTGCAGTTCCTGCACTGACACGGGACATAAAATTGTGGTAGTCATTAGAATAAACTGTTGAATAAGCTCGGTTATTAACTGCATTATTTCCTATAATGACAGCTCCTGTAGATGGCGATGCTGTAATGCTGTTACTTGTTCCAAGTATATATCCCCCTGTATTAGCCTGGTTGCTAGATCCAATAGTAATCCCGGCATTGATACGTGCCGAGGATGTACCATTTTGATTTCCAATAATTATAGATGATCCGCCAGTATAATTCTGAAAACCAAACAGTAAAGTATTGAGAGAAGCAATATCGTTGTCGGCCCCGATTATATAGCTGCCTCCGGTAAAGTTCATACCTGTATTATTTCCCGACAGCTTATTTCTTAAGCCAAATGTGAAATTTTTATTTCCGGTCACGGTATTTCCGTACCCTATTGCTGCTGAGTAAGTTGCTGCTACTGAGTTAGGTGACGCTGTTCCTCCTCCGATTGGTGGAGCTTCATATCCTATTGACATAGTTTGAGAGGTTGTAGCCGAAGCATTTTTCCCGATAGCAATAGAATAATCTCCTGATGCAGTATTGCCATCTCCTAATGCTACTGAGCTTTGTCCGGTGGATGTGTTGTTTAGCCCTAATGCGGCATTGTTTTTAGTTCCGATGCTATTGGTATTGCCCCAGGAAAAGGACGAAGTAGCCGTGCCGCCTCCTCTCAAAGTGCCATTGGTGTCAAGAATTGCACGAGTAATACCTGCTGTAGCAATTGCAAGATTAACATTGTCCGAGGTTCCTACATAATTGTCGCTTCCAACAGTGCTCCCAAGGTTAGAAGCAGCAGTCGTCCCTGTATTTCCCAGTATAGTCCAATCATTGCTGGATGCAGGTACGGAAATGGTACCATCAGAAGCTACATTAATTCCCGATCCTATTTTTACGCCTCCAAGTATGGATGAGGAAGCAATTGGCAAAGTATAAGAATAGTTGGGGATATTAAGTGTAGAGCCTGTAAGGGTTGCCGGCCCGCTGGTTCCTGTAGTAGTAAGTGTAATACCAGATCCTGTACCGATTGTTTGCCAGCTACCAGTTCCATTGGCGTCAGATACTAAAACTTTTCCTGCACCTTTTGTAGAATTGTCCAGTCTGAAAGTTCCTGTAATGTGAAGGGTTTCTTGTGGATTTGGGGTATTAATTCCCACATTTCCTGTTTGTGCAAAATTCCCAATCCCAATTAGTGCAATGATTGCACATAAATTTTTTTTCTCCATATATTGTATTTTTAAGATTTAATAAAAGTTTTCACATTTAATAAAAAATAAATTTGAATTATTTGTTGCTGAAAACCATTTGGGTTGCAAATTTCATTAATGCAGTTATCAACCATGCATTTTGCGCGTCACAAACAGTGGACATTTTCTTTTTTCAAATGGACAAATTGTGTACATAATTTCAATGAATTGATTTTCAAAGTTTTGTGTTTTTTGTGTTTTGATGAAAAATTTGTGCTTTATGTTTAAAAAAAAATCATAATCCTATATTTTTGTTTTATTCCTATTTGGAGAATTTCAATTAATTTTAAAAACAGATGAAAAAATTTAGTTTATTGTTTATACTGTTGATAACAGGCAGACTTATCGGGCAAAGTGATTTTGACCAAGATCAGCAATTGGTTTATACTTACCTATATAGTAAAGAAATAAAAAAAGCCAAAAATCTGATCGACAGGAAATTTCTTAATTCTGAAGATGATTCACGAAGAGTGATAGGCTATATATATTTAAGTGATTATTATTCTTTTGTTGAAAACGAAGAAGAAAAGGTAAGAGCTTTGGAAAATGCTAAAAAGATTGCGAGTGTAAATAAAAATAGCCGAGATGAAGGGTATCTACAATTGGGATATGCAAGATACTATGAGGGGCTTGCTAAAAATGAACTTTTTATTAAATCAATTAATGAAGGAATTAAAATCTTTAGTAAATATCCAAATGAAAATTTTATACTGGCTCAATTTTACTTTCTTCGATACAAATACAAGACGAAAAATTTTCTTGAAAAAGATACCAGATTTGATTGTTTTAAAGCCAATGAATTTGCTTTGAAGTCAAAAAATAATTTACTGATCAATTTTACATATAGTAACATAGGATTTTATTACAAAAAAAAATTTAATGAAACTCAAAATAGAAAATACCTTGATTCGGCAAATACTAACTATTTAAAATCTTACAGTTATATTAACTTAATCAAGAATCCTGAAGCTAGAAAACGATCTCTTGTAGTTCACTATCTCAATTATGGTAGCCTGGTTAGCAGTCTGTTTCCGAATAATTATCAAAAAACATTAGAATTATATAAGAAAGTTATCCAATTAACTCAAAATGATGATAATTACAGAGAAGTGACATCAATGACTTATAATAATATAGGCTCTGATTATGAAAATCTCGGACAGGAAGATCTTGCAGAGAAAAATTACCTGATATCCTATAATTTATCAAAGGATGATAATACTATCCTCACACAAAATAAGTTGATCATTTTAGATAATCTTTCCAGAATATATGAGCAGAATGGACAATTTGATAAAGCACTGAATTACCAAAGGGAAGCCAAAGACCTTATAAAGAACGAAAGTGAAAAACAATTTAATAACAATACGAAAGCGCAGGAGATTTTTTATCAGACAGAATACAAGAATAAACAAATTGAGGAGCTGAAAAGACGGCAGCGGCTTTACCTTGTGATTATTGTACTTTCAGTTTTCGGAATATTTTCCTTGATTTACTTTTTATATAACAGAAGCAAACTGCACATAAACAAAACAGCATTACTGGAAGCAGAAAAAAATAGTGCAGAATTAACATTACAGCTTGAAAAGGAAGAAAAGCATCGCCTTGAAACCGAACAAAAGTTAGCAATCCTACAGCAGGAACAGTTGCAAAAACAAGCAATGGTTACATCTCTTCAACTGGATCATAAAAATACTTTTATTAATGAGCTTAAAGAAAAAATAAAACAGCAAAAAGAAATAAACCTGGATAAAATCCTAAAAGAAGAGCAACTTGCAGACAATAACTTCAATGGGATTCAGCAGATTATACAAGATGTTCATCCCAATTTTTTCAAGCGTCTTCAGGAGCTTTCCAAGACCAGGCTTACCAACTTGGATTTAAAATATGCGGCTTATATTTACATCAATATGGACAACCTGCAAATTGCTAATACTTTAAAAGCAGATCCTAATACCGTGCGAAAAACCAAATACAGGCTAAAACAAAAGTTTGGACTTACTAAAGAAAATGATTTGCAGGATTTTATCCAGAGTATAGAATTATAGTGTTGGGTAAATAAAAAGCTGTTCGTCTGAACAGCTTTTTATAGATTGGTCTTACATATTTCTTCTATACTTACCGCCTACTTCAAACAAAGCATTGGTAATCTGCCCAAGCGAACAATACTTCACTGCATCCATCATCACTTCGAATAAATTTTGCTGATTGATAGCGGCGTGTTGTAATGTTTTCAAAGCTTCTTCCGATTTATCCTTATTAGAATTCTGGAAGTTATGAAGCATTTCAATCTGGAATTGCTTTTCTTCCTCAGTCGAACGGATCACTTCTCCCGGACGAACTGTTGGTGAACCATCTTTTCCTAAGAAAGTATTTACACCGATGATTGGGTATTCTCCGGTGTGTTTCAGCCATTCATAATGCATCGATTCTTCCTGGATTTTCGAACGTTGATACATCGTTTCCATTGCTCCAAGAACGCCGCCTCTTTCTGTGATTCTGTCGAATTCTGCATATACAGCTTCTTCCACCAAATCCGTCAATTCTTCAATAATGAATGAACCCTGAAGTGGATTTTCATTTTTCGCCAATCCTAATTCTTTATTGATAATCAACTGAATCGCCATTGCTCTTCTTACGGATTGTTCAGTCGGAGTCGTAATCGCCTCGTCATAAGCATTCGTGTGAAGTGAATTACAGTTATCGTAAATTGCGTAAAGCGCCTGAAGGGTTGTTCTGATATCGTTGAAATCAATCTCCTGAGCGTGAAGCGAACGTCCTGAAGTCTGAATGTGGTATTTCAACATCTGGCTTCTTTCGTCGGCTCCGTATTTTAACTTCATTGCTTTTGCCCAGATTCTTCTTGCAACACGCCCGATTACTGAATACTCAGGATCGATACCGTTGGAGAAAAAGAATGATAAGTTTGGTGCAAAATCATTGATGTCCATTCCTCTTGACAAATAATATTCAACATACGTGAAACCATTTGCCAACGTAAATGCCAACTGAGAAACTGGATTTGCACCAGCTTCGGCAATATGATATCCTGAAATAGAAACAGAGTAGAAGTTTCTTACTTTTTCTTTGATGAAATATTCCTGAACGTCACCCATTAATCTCAAGGCAAATTCAGTAGAGAAAATACACGTATTCTGAGCTTGATCTTCTTTTAAAATATCTGCCTGAACAGTTCCACGAACGGTTGCGATGGTTTTCGCTTTAATTTCAGCGTAAACATCGGCAGGAATAATTTCGTCACCTGTAATTCCTAATAATTTTAAACCTAAACCATTATTTGAAGGTGGTAATTCACCGTTATATTTCGGTCTTGCTAAACCTTTATCGTCGAATTTTTCCTTGAGCTTAGCCTCAACCTTAGCCTCCAAATTATTTTCTGCAATATATTTTTCAACATTCTGATCGATCGCTGCATTCATAAAGAAAGCCAGCAACATCGGCGCAGGTCCGTTGATTGTCATTGAAACGGATGTCAATGCATTTACCAAATCAAAACCTGAATATAGTTTTTTAGCATCGTCCAATGTCGCAATTGAAACTCCCGCATTTCCGATTTTACCGTAAATATCCGGTGGTAAAGCTGGATCTTGACCATAAAGAGTTACCGAGTCAAAAGCTGTAGACAAACGTTTTGCAGGCATTTCCGCAGAAACGTAGTGGAATCTTCTGTTGGTTCTTTCTGGACCTCCTTCTCCGGCAAACATTCTCGTTGGATCTTCTCCGGTTCTTTTAAATGGATAAATTCCTGCGGTGTAAGGGAAGCTTCCCGGAAGGTTTTCCTGACCTTTCCATTTGATCAGATCACCCCAATCATTGTATTTTGGTAATGCAATTTTTGGAATTCTCAAATGAGATAAAGATTCTGTTGAGGTTTCTACTTTAATTTCTTTTCCTCTTACGAAATATGAGTAAAATTCTTCATGGAAAGCCTTTTTCGTATCATCCCAGCTTTTCAGGAAGTCGATATTTTCCTGCTGAAGTTCTTTTTCGGCTTTTTGATATTCAGCGTCTAAAGTTTCGTTTGAAATGATTTTTTTAACGCCATCAATATGATACATTTTTCTAGCCAGTTCAGCCTGTTTTTCAATGTTTGCATCATAAATTCTATTGTTTTCAACAATTTCAGATAAATAACGAACTCTTTTTGGCGGAATGATCGTTACTTCGTCTGTAATTTCCTGCTCAACAAAACCTTGTAGATTTAAACCAGCAAACTTGTCGTTGACTTTAGAAACTAGTCTGTTGTATAATTCTGTAGTTCCGTGATCGTTAAACTGAGATGCCTTTGTTGCATAAACCGGCATTTCATCTAATGGCTGTTCCCATAACAAGTGGTTTCTCTGGAACTGTTTTCTTACTGCCTGAAGCGCATCAAGAGCTCCTCTTTTATCGGATTTATTTAAAGCAACCAAATCCGCATAATCCAACATATCGATTTTTTCCAACTGTGTAGAAGCTCCGTATTCGGGAGTCATTACATACATTGAAACGTCGGCAAAATCAGAAACTTCCGAGCCTGACTGTCCGATACCCGAAGTTTCCAGAATGATAACATCTGGATGAGCTAATTTTAAAACATTTAAAGCTGAATGAATGAACGGAGAAACGGAAACGTTGTTTTCTCTCGTTGCCATAGAACGCATATAAACTCTCGGATCGTTGATCGCGTTCATACGGATTCTGTCTCCCAAAAGCGCACCTCCGGTTTTCTTTTTTGAAGGGTCGATCGAAATGATCGCAATTTTTTTATCAGTGTTTGAACGCAGGAAACGTCTTACCAATTCGTCTGTCAAAGAAGATTTTCCGGCTCCTCCGGTTCCTGTGATCCCGATAATCGGAATATGTAAGTCTTTTGATTTTTCGTCAATTGCTTTTACCAGCTCAGGTTTTTCTTCTGAAAAATTTTCAACTGCTGAAATGATTTTCGCAATGCTTGTAGAATTTTCAAAACTGATGGAGTCCAAATCTTTGACATCGACATCTTTTCCTGTCGCAAAATCAGATTTTTGAACCAAATCGTCAATCATTCCCTGTAATCCAAGTTCACGACCGTCGTCCGGAGAATAAATTCTGTCGATTCCGTAAGACATGATATCTTCGATTTCTTCAGGCAAAATTACACCGCCACCGCCGCCAAAAATCTTGATTTGCGGCGAGTTTTTTTCTCTTAAAAGATCATAGATATATTTGAAATATTCGTTGTGACCGCCCTGATAAGAAGTTAGGGCAATGGCATTGGCGTCCTCCTGAATAGCTGTGTTTACCACTTCTTCAGCAGATTTGTCGTGACCAAGGTGGATAACTTCGCATCCTGTTCCCTGAATGACACGGCGCATGATATTGATCGCAGCATCATGACCATCGAATAACGATGCAGCTGTTACGATTCTTACTTTATTTTTTGGAGTATATTTTTGGGTTTCCATTTCTTAAATCGATAGTGCCCAAAGATAATATTTTTTGAGAAATGGAAAATACACAGAAGATGATAGACTAATAGATGACAGATTTTTGCTGAATCTAAATCTGCTGGATTTACATAGCCCCGATTGCAGCGGTTACCCCACAGCAAGCCTTGGAAGACGCGGGTGTGCGAGGAGTATAAGCGGAAAGCGGGATTAAGCTCCTAAAAAATTAGTGTTTGATGAACTTGAAGTTTTTGTTGCCTTCCTGCGTTTTGATTATGAGCATATAAACGCCGCTTGGAAGTTTGGAAACATCGATTCTGGATTTGGATTCTGACAGCATTTGTTTACCGCTCAGGTCATAAATATGAATTTTCTGGATGTCATATTTGGTACTTACAATATTGAGATAATCTGATGTTGGATTCGGGTAAATATTGAAATACTTTGCGCTTTCTGCAGTTCCAAGAACTTTAACCAAAGAAATAGGTTCTCTGAAAAGTGACAAATCAAACACAACATTATTATCTAAAACAGAATAAGTATAAGCCTCAACCGTGTATGTAGCGTAATCTGATTCCTGCACGTTGTTGAAGCTGAGATCAGCGGTTGTTGTATTGGTTTTCTGATCCAGATTTTTGAACCAGGTAAATGTATACTCGCTGCCAGTTAATGAGTGATCTAATTTCGCAGGCTGTCCGATAATCCCAAGAACTTCTTTCAAGCCGTCGTAACGCTGGGGTGAATAATCTAAGTCAGTTTGGACATTATAATCAACAATATAATTAGATAATTGTGCTTTGTTGAATCTATTGTTGCTGAGATGCGTAATGGGTGGCAGTCTGTCATTGAGGTCACCAGAAAGCTGATTGCTGTTAAGATTCAGCATCAATAATTTTGGCATCGCAAGAAATTCGGAAGGTAAATTGCCGGAAAGTAAGTTGTTGTTGAGAAAAAGTTGCTGAAGACTTGTCAATCCGGTCAATAAAGAAATGCCACCAGAAATTTTGTTTCTTCCCAGATTAAGTGTCTGAAGTTTTTTCAGCTGCGGAATCTGAGAAGGAATCTGACTTAGTTGATTATTCTCCAAAGACAGCCAAGCAAGATTGGTTAAAGTTGATAATCCCGAAGTATTTTGTTCCGTAATATTATTATTGCTCAGATTAAGGCTTGTCAACTGTGTTAATTGTGAAACCTGTGATGGGATTTGTGACAATTGTATTCCGGATAATGAAAGTACAATCAGTTTGGGATGATTGGCAATATTGGTAAAAGCATTTGCCGGAATTGGATTGTTGTCAAGAATCAGGGTTTCCAGATTCGGAAAAGCTGTTATTTTTGCCGGAATGTTTTGTAATCCGAGATCTGCGATATTAAGAATCTTAATATTGTTGAAATTCTGAAGCATTCCATTAATATCGGAAATGATGAACATGTTTCCGCCCAAAGCCAGATCTTCCAGATTGAAAAGTCCTGTCAAAGAATTAGTAGGATCATCTGTTAGTCTGTTGTTGCTGATGTCTAATTTGGTTAATAAACTTAGAGAAGAAATCCCCATTGGAACTTCACCGGAAAGCTGATTATTACTAAGATCTAGCTTTGTTAATTTGGTAAGTGATGAAACATAAACCGGAAAATTTCCCTTAAGCGCATTGCCGGAAAGATTGAGTTCTACGACTGCACCATTTCTTACCGAAACGCCAAACCATGTTCTGGGATCCTTTTCAAGATCCCAGGTTCTGTTCCAGTTTTCGCCATTTGTAGCATTATATATATTGATAAGAGCTCCTCTTTCTGCGTTGGAAATACTCCATTGTGCAAAAGCGAAATTAAAAATCAGTAAAAAGAATATAATTTTTTTCAATTGTGTATAATATTAATCCGCAAATATAAGCGATAATAGAATTACTTTATCTTTTTTGATTATAATTACTAATTTTTGATGTGAATAATAAATCCAGCCTTAGTGAAAAGCTGGATTTTTAAATATTAAATAACCGTTTTTATTTACCAAGATAAGAATTATACATCCAGACTTCTTTTTCCTGTTCTGTGATATAATCGCTCATTTGTGAATTGGTTCCCTCGTCTCCTGCTTCATCTGTAATATCCAGAAGTTCTCTTTGCAAATCGATAACAACTTTGAAGGAGTTCAGAATAATCTCTACGCTTTTGTTGCCGTCGCTAACTTCTTTGCTTTCCTTGATGGTTGCCACTTTCAAATAATCCGAATAATTGTGAGCCGGAGTTGATCCTAATGTCAAAATTCTTTCAGCTATTTCATCAATTTTTAAAACAAGACTATTATAGAGTTCTTCGAATTTTGGATGAAGTGTGAAAAATTGATCGCCTTTGATATTCCAGTGGGAACCCCGTGTGTTTTGATAAAATACCGAATAGTTCGCTAAAAGTATATTCAGTTTTTCTGCAATTTTGTTACAATCAGCCTCTTTAAGACCTATTAATGCTGCGTTTTTCATAATTTATTTAATATTAGTTATGGGACAAAGCTAAGAAAAATTTGTGCCGAAGATTATTTCCTAATATTGAGAAAGCCTATTGTTGTTTTTTGAAAAAAATATAAAAAATCATTAATATTGCTCATTCTCACATAAAATCAAGCTATGACAAAGTATATAATCCTCGCAATAATTATATTGATTATCAATTTTATACAAAGCTTTTTCCTTCCTTCCGGAGGTATCTATGCGGATAGCTTGTCGTATTTTGAAATCGCATCAGATCTACCTAATCCTGTAACCAATCTTTTTCCCGTAGGTTATCCTGCTGCATTGAGAGGTTTTTTTGAAATATTCAAAGATTATTTCTGGGCTTCAAAATTTTTGAATACAGCAATGATTCTCATCATCTTTTTGTTTTCTTATATGAAGAGATTTTATTTTAGAGAAACTGTTTTGCTGTTTACGGGAAAAACATTTCTGTTTGTTTTTTCCATCGCAATCTCAGAAGGATTATTTGTATTCCTGCTTTATTTTCTTTTGTATTATTTGTATCAGATTTTAGCAGAAGCCAGGCATTCTTATAAAGATGTTTTTGCAGCGGCTTTTATAATGTTGATAATGTTTACAGTACGCTATTCCGGGATCTATGTTTATTTATCGTTGTTGATATTTGCGGCCTTTTTCTTTTTTAATAATAAAGATAAGCTTAAACAAAAACAGATATTGATGGTTCTTGTTTTGTCAGGATTAGGAATAGCCGGTTATCTATTATTCAATTTAAAAACATTTGGAAGCTTTACAGGTGAAAATCTAAGAGGAAAACCTGAAGAGATACTTCCTATATATGTGTTGAGGGATTTATTGGGAACAGCCAACGCTGTTAACCCCTATATTGGACTGAAGCCCTCTTCTAACAGTATTGCGAGTTTGGCTTTCCAGTTTTTTATATTATTAATAGATGTGTTGGTTTTTATTTATTTTCTTAGATATTTTAAAAAAGCTAAAGACACAGGCCAATATGATTTCCACAAAGCTTTATGGATAATTGCTTTTGGTTACGCGAGTTGTCTGATCATATCAGGTTGGTTTCAGCAGATTGAGGAGATGAATGTGAGAATGATGGCTGCTGCCAATGTATGCGTGTTTTTCTCATTCCTGATTTTATATTTTAAAATCGAAACTTCACACAGGCTCATTTGGAGAGTTGGCTGCTTTTTCCTGGCTTTTATTACTTTATATAGTTTGAAAAGCCCGGCGAATTATTTTGACAATAAAAAACAAATAGAGCCTCAAATGTCAAAATTTAAAAATAAAAAGTTTTTATATAATAATGAAAGAGGCGGCGAAGATGCTTATACGACTTATTATATACCAGTTATTAAAAAGACTTTTCAATATAAACATACCAATAATCAAAAGGGTGACATTAAGCAATCTATTGCAGGAAGTATTAATCCGAAGATTAAATGGTTAAAATATGATACGGTAAAAGATAAATCGCAAGTGTTGTATACCTCCGAACTTTCTTTTAAAAAGTGACGCCGACATTAATCTGATTATTGATAATTAGTCTAAAATTATTTTTTAGATAATTATTTTTCTAACTGCTTGTAGATTAAAAAATTATTATTATTTTTGCACCCTAAAATAAAAAGCAATTAAATGCCTACTATTCAACAATTAGTAAGAAAAGGAAGAGCCACGCTTGCCAAGAAGAGCAAATCGGCTGCCCTTGATTCTTGTCCACAAAGACGTGGTGTATGTACGAGAGTATATACTACTACACCGAAGAAACCTAACTCTGCACTTAGAAAAGTTGCAAGGGTAAGACTTTCTAACGGTAAAGAAGTTAACGCCTACATCCCGGGCGAAGGACATAATCTTCAAGAGCACTCGATAGTATTGGTAAGAGGCGGAAGGGTGAAAGACCTACCGGGAGTACGTTACCACATCGTTAGAGGTGCATTAGACACAGCTGGTGTAAATGGAATAACACAGAGAAGATCTAAGTATGGAGCTAAGAGACCTAAACCAGGTCAAGCTGCAGCTGCACCTGCAAAAGGAAAGAAAAAGTAATCATTAAATAAGGTACAGAAACAATGAGAAAGACAAAAGCGAAAAAAAGACCGTTGTTACCAGATCCAAAGTTTAATGATCAATTGGTAACTAGATTCGTAAATAACTTAATGCTTGACGGTAAAAAGTCAATCGCATTCAAAATTTTCTATGATGCATTGGATATCGTAGAAACTAAAAAAGGAGATAACGAAAAAACTGCACTTGAAATCTGGAAAGATGCATTGACTAATGTAATGCCTCACGTAGAAGTACGTTCTAGAAGAGTAGGTGGAGCTAACTTCCAAATCCCTATGCCAATCAGAGCGGATAGAAAAATTTCTATGGCAATGAAATGGTTAATCAAATATTCTAAAGCTAGAAATGATAAGTCTATGGCTTTGAAATTAGCGAATGAAGTTGTAGCTGCTTCTAGAGAAGAAGGTGCAGCTTTCAAAAAGAAAACTGATACTCACAAAATGGCGGAAGCTAACAAGGCTTTCTCACACTTCAAATTCTAATCTGAAATGGGAAGAGATCTTAAATTTACAAGAAATATTGGTATTGCTGCTCACATTGATGCAGGTAAAACTACCACTACAGAAAGGATTTTATTCTATACAGGTGTAAAACACAAAATTGGAGAGGTTCACGATGGTGCTTCTACAATGGACTGGATGGAACAGGAAGCAGAAAGAGGTATTACAATTACTTCTGCTGCAACTACTTGTAACTGGAATTTCCCAACAGATCAAGGTAAGAAATTACCTGAA
>WPCJ01197749.1_pt1 | contig 57917 bp, 57 predicted proteins | sample 5399831 | NCBI WGS metagenome assembly WPCJ01 (sample SAMN12869470, study PRJNA574797) | sludge metagenome | isolation source: wastewater treatment of pH10 | place: China:Beijing | collected 2019-05-20
AATTTGGAATTCTTGGCTTCCAACATAAATACATTAATCCAAATGGTCGATAAGGTAGGTGGTATCACGATTCTTCCGGAAATGGGCGTTGAGCAATTGTCAGCAGAACAGAAGCAAAAAGTTTCCAGATTTATAAAACCGTTTCCTTTCAGAGAAATCAGCATCATCTATTATAAACCGACTTATAAACAGAAAATTATTGATGAATTGATTTCAGAAATCAGAGAATCGATGTCACAAAGACTTAATTATTATAAGGATTCTGAAAACTATGTCAGCATAAAACCTGAATAAATTCATACTGGTTTAATAGGAATTCATTTTGAAGTTTAAGAATTACTTTGTAAATTTGCCCTCGATTTTTGAATAAACGGAGGAGAACTTTGACTGATTGCAACCTCAATAAAAAATGCTAAAACAGATTTTTCTCTTTTAGTTCCTTTTTACAATCAGTGGTTTATCCTTAAACAAATTAATATAAAAGGAATTTATTTATGTCTTATTTATTTACGTCCGAATCAGTTTCTGAAGGGCATCCTGATAAAGTAGCTGATCAGATTTCTGACGCGCTTATCGATCATTTCTTAGCTTATGACAAAAACTCAAAAGTAGCTTGTGAAACGCTTGTGACGACTGGCCAGGTTGTTTTGGCTGGAGAAGTGAAGTCTGATGCTTACCTTGATGTACAGCATATCGCGAGAGATGTGATCAATAAAATTGGTTACACGAAAAGTGAATATATGTTCAATGGTGATTCTTGTGGTGTAATTTCCGCAATCCACGAACAATCTCCGGATATCAATCAGGGTGTTGACAGAACTTTGGACGAAACCGACTTCGAAGCCAGAGCAAACGCTCAAGGAGCTGGAGATCAGGGGATGATGTTCGGTTATGCTACCAACGAAACTGAAAATTATATGCCTTTGGCTTTGGATCTTGCGCATCAGATTCTAAAAGAATTAGCAGATCTAAGAAGAGAAGGAAACGCAATTCCTTACTTGCGTCCGGATGCAAAATCTCAGGTAACTATCGAGTATTCTGACGATCACAAACCAATCAGAATCGACAGTATTGTGGTTTCTACACAGCACGACGATTTCGGAAGTGAAGAAGCGATGTTAGCTAAAATCAAAAAAGATATTATCGAAATTTTAATTCCTAAAGTTAAGGCTAAACAAAAGCCGGAAATCCAGGAATTGTTCAACGGCGATATCAAATATCATATCAACCCAACCGGAAAATTTGTAATCGGTGGTCCTCACGGCGATACAGGTTTGACGGGAAGAAAAATCATCGTTGATACTTACGGAGGAAAAGGTGCTCACGGAGGTGGTGCTTTCTCGGGAAAAGATCCTTCCAAAGTGGACAGAAGTGCTGCTTATGCAACAAGACACATTGCTAAAAACTTAGTTGCGGCAGGCGTTGCAGATGAGGTTTTGGTTCAGGTTTCTTATGCGATTGGTGTTGCAGAGCCTTGTGGACTTTATATTAATACTTATGGCACTTCAAAACTGGATATCAATGATGGAGAATTGGCGAAAAGAGTTCAACAATTGTTTGACCTTAGACCTTATGCTGTTGAGAAAAATCTTAAGCTGAGAAACCCTATCTATATAGAAACTGCAGCTTACGGACATATGGGAAAAGATTATTATGTAGCTGATAAAACTTTTAACAAAGGACAGAAAAACGAATTAACTCTAAAAGATCTTGAGTTTTTCACTTGGGAGAAACTGGATCGGGTAGAGGATATCAAAAAAGAATTCGGATTGTAAGATTCGGAATTTTAGAAATCTGGAAACTGCTTTATCTTTGGGTAAAGCAGTTTTTTATTTTATCAAATCATTGCATCACTTTTGCTACTTTTGTGCAGGAATAAATAATTCCGTTAAAAAATTAATCAATGAAATCAATTATATATACAGTTGTCTTGCTTTTTACCTTTTGTGGACTTGCAAAATCTCAGCTTACCGTTCATAAGCTGTTGACCGCAGGTTATGTTTATCAGAATCAAAGTTTTGGTGAAGTCGGCGGAAAACTACTTTTTCTGAGTAATGATGATGTCGTTTTCAGGACAGGAGTTTCTGCTTTGATGGGCTCATCGAATCAAAAATTTGCTATAATGCCTAAAGTAAGTGCTGACATTTTATTGAATTTCCAGAAAAACGTGGATTTTTATCATGCTCATTATTTTGTTTTAGGAGCAGAAGCAACTAATAAATATATTGCACCAAAAGCCGGCTTTAGTCTTTTCGGGATTTTAGATTTGACCGGAGGTTATGGATTTTCTCTAGATAAAGACGGAATTAATGGAAAAGAGCTGAAAGGACTTAATATCAATTTCACAATAAATATCCCATTGGTTTTACTTAATTGATTTAACTATTTGGTTTTTTTTGAATCAAATTAAAGAAAAATGAAAATTTAACAATCCTTTAACTTTTTGTTTGATCTTTTTTATTATTTTTACACCTCTTTAAAAATCTTGCGTATAGAAAAAATTTACTCTTAAAAAAATAATAACAGAATCGAACCTGTCAAATCAGTTACACCAGTATCTGAGTGTATGGTTGGGTTCACAAATTAAGAGTATAGTTATGAAAACGCAAACGGACAGCAAACTGATTTTCCAATATCAGAATGGCGATGAGAAGGCCCTTTCTACACTGATCAACCGACACAAAAAAGATCTCTTCACGTTCATCTACTACAAGTTGATGGATGAAGATTTGGCAAACGATATCTTTCAGGATACCTTTATTAAAATCATTGTGACCTTAAAAGAAGGTCGTTACAAAGAAGAAAACAAGTTCATCCTTTGGGCAAAACGTATTGCACATAATCTGATCATCGATCATTTCAGGCTGCAATCCAAAAATATCAAAATCTCGGAAACTTCTTTTGATAATGAAGAATTCTCCATATTTGATATCATTAAGGAGCCGGAAAACAATATTGAGGATAAACTAATAGCAGATCAAATAAATGAGGATTTGCTAAAAATGCTGGTAATGCTTCCTGACAATCAGCAAGAGGTAATTAAGCTGAGATTTTTTGATGGTCTAAGTTTCAAAGAGATTGCGGATCATACAGATACAAGTATCAATACAACTCTGGGAAGAGTGAGATATGCCTTGATCAACCTGAGAAAAATCATGGAGGAAAATAAAATTATTTTGACAAAATAATAATAAACATTTTTTTTTGGCGTTATGTTGTAAAAGCCTGCCTATGAAAAAAAACGACACTTTAACAACAAAAGCTTTGACGCCTAAAAAAGAAATCATCGATTTTCTGTTGAATTATTCGAAAAATATTCAACCGATAAAAACTAAAAATAGAAAAATTGTTTTAGTTTCAAAAAACTGAGATTTTTAGATTTTAAATAATTGAATTTTATGACTGAGCTTTCCTACGTGGACAAAAAAAATTGACTAGATTTGTGCCTTATGAAAAACGTAAGGCACATTTTTTTTGACCTCGATAATACGTTGTGGGATCATCGCAAGAATGCTTATTTAACCATTAGAGATTTATTCGGAAAGCAGGAAATATCTGAGAAGTATAAAATTGATTTTGAAGAATTTCACAGTACCTATCATATCATCAACGAAAAACTTTGGGAACAGATACGTGATGGCGAAATTGACAAAGATTATCTCAGAAAACACCGTTTTTATGACACGTTCCTGAATTTTGGAGTAGATGATGTCAATCTCGCCGATTACTTCGAACATCATTTCCTGGACGAAATCCTTAAATATAATGAGTTGGTTGACGGTGCACTGGATCTGCTCAACTATTTGAAATCTAAGAACTATAAAATGCACATTATTTCCAACGGTTTTCAGGAAGTAACTGAACGGAAATGTATTCTCTCCGGAATCTCCGGTTTTTTCGAAACCATTACCAGTGCAGATTCCGTCAACATCAGAAAGCCACGACCGGAAATTTTCGAATATTCATTAAAACTTGCGAAAGCCAGTAAAGAAGGAAGTATTTTAATCGGCGACGATTGGATTGCCGATGTCAAAGGCGCGCAGAATTTTGGGATTGATATTATTTTCTTTGACGTTTTGGACGAAAATCCTCAGGAAGAAGGGTTGAAATTCATCAAACATCTATCGGAAATCAAACAATATTTATAAAAAGAAAGCCTTTCAGATCCGAAAGGCTTTTTACATTTTAAAAGTTGAAATTATATTCCCAAACTTTCTCTTACTCTTTTTATCGTTTGAGTTGCGATAACTCTGGTTTTTTCAGCACCTTCCTGTAGTTTTGCTTCCAACTCATTCAGATTATTCATATAATAAGTGAAGGTTACTCTTTCCTTCTCAAATCTGGTTAAAATCAAATCCAATAATTCTTTTTTGGCGTGACCGTAACCATAATTTCCGGCTAAGTATTTGGCTCTCAATTCTTCTGTCTGTTCCGGTGTCGCAATTAATGAATAGATAGCAAAAACTTTATCCGTATCAGGATCTTTTGGGTCTTCGAGAGGTGTAGAATCAGTTTCGATGGACATTACTTGTTTCTTTAATTCTTTTTCGGGCAAGAAAATATTAATAATATTTCCTCTGGATTTTGACATTTTATGTCCATCGATTCCCGGAACATATTTCGTATTTTCTTCCAGTTCGGCTTTTGGTAAAACAAAAACTTCACCCATCTGATTATTGAATCTGGATGCTACATCGCGTGCTATTTCCAAGTGTTGCAGCTGGTCTTTTCCCACAGGAACAATCTCTGCGTCATATAACAAAATATCTGCTGCCATCAGTATCGGATAAGTAAACAATCCGGCATTGACATCCTGTAATCGGTCTGCTTTATCTTTGAAAGAATGAGCAAGAGTCAGTCTCTGGTAAGGGAAAAAGCACGATAAATGCCAGGATAATTCACAAGTTTCCGGGATGTCGCTTTGTCTGTAGAAAAATGTTTTTTCTGTATCCAGTCCGCAGGCAAGCCAGGCTGCAGCAATCTCGTAAGTGTTCTGTTTCAGTTCTTTTGCATCTTTGATTTGGGTTAAAGAATGCAGATTAGCGATGAACAAAAAAGATTCGTTCTCTGCTTTTTTTGATAACTCGATTGCGGGAATAATGGCTCCCAAAAGGTTTCCGAGATGTGGCGTACCAGTGGCTTGTATACCTGTAAGTATTCTTGACATTATAATTTTTTCAGATTGTAAAAATAAGAAAGATAAAAAGTTTGGACAACTTAAAAAAACGAAAGGATTTATTTGATTTCTATTCTTTCTCCTCCAAACTTCGGTTCCACACCAAATAAAAAATCCCAGAACACTTTTGCTCTTGCTAATTTTTCGCGGACATTAGTTTTAAAACCTGCATATTGGTTAACGTCTTTGGCATTATAACCAAAGGCTTCTATGCCATTTTTTTGCGCAAGAAAGACAGCACGTTCATTATGGAATTGCTGAGAAATAATAATGTAGGAATTCTGTCCAAAAATTTCTTTGGCTCTCACCACTGAATCCAAAGTTCTGAAACCTGCGAAATCTTCGTAAATCTTATCTGCTGGAATGCCGCATTTGATTAGCTCGTTCTTCATGTCTTCCGGTTCGTTGTAATGTTTTCGGGAGTTATCACCGCTTACAATAATATTTTTAATTTTTCCGGATTTGTAAAGTTGAACTGTAGCCTCTATTCGGTTAAAAAAATAAGGATTCGGGTTTCCGTTGGCCAGGATTTTACTGGTTCCTAAAAGAAGCCCGACTTTTTCATCGGGAAGTTTTGATAATTCGGAGGTAATTTTATTTTCAGTTTCACTTTCGATTTTGAAATTAGCCCAGAAAATAAAAAGAACCGATATTCCGAAGAAAATCAGTCCTGCAAATAATATTTTTTTGAATCGTTTCATAGTTTAAAAATCCAATCCATTGGGGAAAGCTTTCTTTCTGAAGATATACAAAAATAATGCACCCAGCGTAATAGAACTGTCCGCAACATTAAAAATATACTTAAAGAATTCAATCCTGTTACCTCCAAAGATTGGAACCCAGTCCGGCCAGGTTGTATCAACCAAGGGAAAATGGAGCATATCTACCACACAGCCTTTCATCAGATCAGAATAGCCGTGTCCAAATTGCGTCAGTTTAGAAATTCCGCCATAATCAATCCATCTTCCGGATTCTGCATCATAAAAAGTACCGCTGTCAAAAATAACACCGTAGAAAATACCATCAAAAACGTTGCCGATTGCGCCTGCAAATATCATCGTCATTGGAATGATCAGATAATTGGATGCGCCTTCTCTCAACCACTTTTTGAACAGAAAAACCATTCCGATTGCCAGGACGATTCTCAAAAGAATTAACGTGTATTTTCCCCACAATCCGCCAAAGTGCAGACCATATGCCATCCCGGGATTTTCTACGAAAGTCAGTTTGAACCAGCTCAGTCCGAAAACGTTGATGCTTTCTCCAAGATAAAAATGAGTCTTAACATAGATTTTAGAAAACTGGTCTATTAATAGAATAAGAAAAGTGATGAGTACTATTTTTTTCATTAAAATCCTTTGGGTTTTTGATTTTTATTAATTTTTTTCTCCTTTCTGTCGTTGATTTTTTGAACCGTTTTCTGATTATGAAATTGATTTCTGGTGTGAAATTTTTCAAACTCAATGCCCATATCTTTCAATACGCTTTTCAGCGCTGCCAGTTCCATAGAGTTTTTTGGATGTACAATAATAGATTCCATTGATTAAATTTTTGAGATCTGTTTCCTTCAAAAAGAGTTTTGCAAATGTAATTCAAATAACTTATTTCTTGGACAATTCGTCCAGTCTTTTGCGTTCTTTTTGCGTCAGATCATTTAAGCCGTTTTTTCCAATTTTGCTTAAAAGACGATCAATCTCGTCTTGTCTTTCTTTTCGCTGGGCATTATACTCATCATCAATGGAGTAATATTTTTGTCCGGGCTTGAAGATGTTTTTTACCGATTGATTTCTGCTTACGGCAAAACCGACTGCTGCAACCAGAAGTAGAATAATTAGAATTGTCATTTTTGTTATAAGAAAAAAGTCCCAATTTCCAATCTTTAGAATCAGAAATTCGGACTTTGTGTTTTGATAAACAGTGATTTATCTTTGCATATTCTTAGCCTCAATGCTAAGTGTGGCATGCGGAACAGCCTGGAGCCTTTCTTTTGGAATTAGTTTTCCAGTCACTCTGCAGATACCGTAAGTTTTGTTCTCGATTCTGATGAGCGCGTGTTTCAAATCACGCACAAACTTTTCCTGTCTCGAAGCTAAAATAGCATTCTGTTCTTTACTCAGTGTTTCAGCGCCTTCTTCAAAAGCTTTGAAAGTTGGCGAAGTATCGTCCGTTCCGTTATTTTGATTATTAATAAAACTCTCTTTTATAAGACCAAGGTCGTTTTCAGCTTTTGCGATTTTGTCTTGAATCAGTTTCTTGAATTCCTGAAGCTCAGCATCGCTATATCGTAATTTTTCGTCAGCCATTTCCAGCGGTTATTTATTGTTTAACTTTTATTCTATTTTATTATCACGCATTTTTCAACCAGCAAGAATAAAGATAAAATTTGAAAATAATCCAGTTAAAAATTCAATTAACAAATCCTTAATAATAAAGTAATATGGATTATATTTTCTCAATTTTTACTTTGAATTTTTCTTCATCTATCTCTATTTCTTCATAATTTGAAAGTGAATTTACAAATTCTATTTTATCCGACAATACTTCTGCAGAAATATATGCATCATTGTTAATAAATTCTTGTCGGAAAGGGCAGGATTCTTCCATTTCAATTGAAATTCTGTCCGTTAATTCAAAATCTTTGTCTTTTCTCAGGTTTTGAACCCTGTTGATGAACTCCCTTGCGATTCCTTCAGCCTTCAATTCCTCCGTTAGCGTCAAATCTAATGCCACAGTTGTTTTGCCTTCGCTTGCAACCGTCCAGCCCGGGATATCTTTCGTGGAAATTTCAACATCTTCTATCGTAATTTCGTAGCCTGCAACCTCTGTTTTTCCTGATTTTTCCAACTCAGCAATCTGTTCGGAAGTAAAGTTTGAAATCTCTCCAGCAACCGTTTTCATATCTTTTCCTAATCTCACACCAAGCGTTTTGAAATTCGGTTTGATCTGTTTTACAATAAGATGCGATGCTTCTTCTGCATTAATCAATTGTAAATCTTTAACGTTAACTTCTTGTTTAATTAATTCTGAAACTGCCAAAATTTGTTCTTCTGTCTTTTTGTCCAAAACCGGAATCATCACTTTTTGAAGTGGCTGACGAACTTTTACATTTTCTTTTTTTCTTAATGAAAAAACCATCGAAGTAATTTGCTGAGCCAAATGTGTTTTTTCAACCAAATCCTGGTCAATCAAACTTTCATCTGCAACAGGGAAATCCGTCAAGTGAACAGAATTTACCAAATCTTTGCCTGTCACTTTGTTCAAATCCTGGAACAATTGATCCATAAAGAATGGTGCAATTGGTGCAGACAATTTAGCAACAGTTTCAAGACAAGTATATAAAGTCTGATAAGCGGAAATTTTGTCATCGGAATAATCACCTTTCCAGAAACGTCTTCTGCATAGTCTCACGTACCAATTGGACAAGTTATCATTAACAAAAGTATTGATTGCTCTTGCAGCTTTGGTCGGTTCGTAATCTTCGTAGAAAGATTTTACTTCTTTGATTAATAAGTTTAATTCGGATAAAATCCAACGATCAATTTCCGGACGGTTTTCTACGTTACTTTCAAGATATTTGAAGCCGTCAACATTCGCATACAACGCGAAGAAAGAATAAGTGTTATAAAGTGTTCCGAAGAATTTTCTTCTCACTTCGTCAATGCCTTCAATATCGAATTTTAAGTTTTCCCAAGGATTCGCGTTCGAAATCATATACCAACGCGTTGCATCTGGTCCGTAAACCGCCAGCGTTTCGAACGGATCAACAGCGTTCCCCAAACGTTTAGACATTTTTTGTCCGTTTTTGTCTAAGACCAAACCATTCGACACTACATTTTTATAAGCGACTGAGTCGAAAACCGTTGTTGCAATTGCGTGCAAAGTATAGAACCAGCCACGCGTCTGGTCAACGCCTTCCGCGATAAAATCTGCAGGGAAAGCTTTGTTGTTGTCTACTTGTTCTTTATTTTCGAAAGGATAGTGCAATTGCGCATAAGGCATCGAACCTGAATCGAACCAAACATCAATCAAATCACTTTCACGCTTCATCGGTTTTCCGGAAGCTGAAACCAAAATGATTTCGTCAACGATATTTTTATGAAGGTCTACTTTTGCATAGTTTTCTTCCGACATATCGCCAATCATAAAACCTTTGAAAGGATTTTCTTTTTGGAAACCGGCTTTGATGGATTTTTCGATTTCGTTGTATAATTCCTCAACAGAACCGATTAAAACCTCTTCTTTTTTATCATCTGTTCTCCAAATCGGCAACGGAATTCCCCAATATCTTGAACGGGAAAGGTTCCAGTCGTTGGCATTTTTCAGCCAGTTTCCGAAACGGCCTTCACCGGTAGATTTTGGTTTCCAGTTGATTGTTTCATTCAAATCGAACATTCTGTCTTTCACATCAGTTACTTTGATGAACCAAGAATCCAACGGATAGTACAATAATGGCTCATCGGTTCTCCAACTGTGCGGATAACTGTGGACATATTTTTCAACTTTGAAAGCTTTGTTTTCTTTTCTTAATTTAAGTGCAATTCTCTCATCTACGGACAGATAGACTTTTAAATCCGAGATGATCGATTTTAATTTCTCTTTCTGAATGTTAAATTCTGCAGTTTTTTCGTCATCATTAAGATATTCAGACTTCACATATTCATTTGCAAAACCGTAGATTTCATCATTAACAACCGATAAGAACCGGCCTTGCAAATCTACCAAAGGAACCGGGTTACCGTTCTCGTCCAGAACCAACATTGGTGGAACTTCCGGTGAAGCTTCTTTCGCAACTTTTGCATCATCCGCACCAAAAGTCGGAGCTGTGTGAACGATTCCCGTTCCGTCTTCCGTTGTTACGAAATCTCCAGAAATTACTCGAAAAGCGTTTTCAGGATTTTGGTAAGGTTTCGCGTAGTCTAATAATTGCTCATATTTAATTCCAACCAAATCAGCACCTTTGAATTCAGCTAAAATCTTATAAGGAATTGTTTTGCTTTCTGAAGTATAGTTGGCGAAATCTTCATCAGTTCCTTCAACATATTTCTTTCCAAACTGTTTTCCAACCAAAGGTTTCGCCAAAACAATATTAATCGGCTCAAAAGTATATTGATTGAAAGTCTTAACCAGAACATAATCGATTTTTGGTCCGACAGTTAAAGCGGTGTTTGATGGTAAAGTCCAAGGTGTTGTCGTCCAAGCCAGGAAATGAACATCACCAAAACCTTGTAAAAATGAAGGCAGAGTTTCCGGCAAAGTTTTGAACTGAGCTACAACAGTCGTGTCCGTCACATCACGGTAAGCGCCAGGCTGATTAACCTCGTGAGAAGATAATCCAGTTCCAGCTTTCGGAGAATACGGCTGGATTGTGTAACCTTTGTAGATAAGACCTTTGTCATACATCTGCTTCAAAAGCCACCAAACCGTTTCCATATATTTTGGTTTGTAAGTTACATATGGATTTTCCATATCGACCCAATAACCAATTTTTTCGGTCATATCGTTCCAGACATCTGTGTAACGCATAACAGCGTTTTTACAAGCTTCGTTGTATTCTTCGATTGTTATTTTTTTACCGATATCTTCTTTGGTAATTCCCAATTCTTTTTCCACACCCAATTCTACAGGAAGTCCGTGTGTGTCCCAACCGGCTTTACGGAAAACCTGTTTCCCGTTTTGCGTCTGGTAACGGCAAAAAATATCCTTAATCGCTCTTGCCATAACGTGGTGAATTCCCGGCATTCCGTTGGCGGAAGGTGGTCCTTCGTAAAAAACAAATTCCGGTTGTCCTTCACGAAGTTCTACGGATTTTTTGAAAGTGTCGTTATTTTTCCAGAATTCTGCAATGTTTTTAGCAGTTTCGGTAAGGCTAAGATTTTTATATTCGGTAAACTTGCTCATTTTTAATGTGTCAAATCTGTTTCTTGTGGATTAAGTTTGCGAATTTAGTGATTTTTGTCGATTTTTAAAGCATATTTTATGGCGTTTCTGAATGTTAAAAACTTCAATTTCAGAATCATAAAATTATATTATGTTTTATAAATTTGTCCTTTAAAATCATCATACTTGGAACTGTACCCAATCATCGAGAAATCAACGGCTGAAGAAATTAAAAAATTTCAGGAATCAAAATTGAAAGAACTGTTGATCTACCTGCAAAATCACTCGCCATTTTATCAGAAATTATTCAAAGAAAATCATATCGATATTAATGAAATCAATACGTTGGAAGATCTGCGCAAAATTCCTACTACGGAAAAGAATGATATTCAGCAAAATAATAATGATTTCTTTTGTGTTCCGATGACCGAAATTGTTGATTTCAGTACCACTTCCGGAACTTTAGGCGATCCTGTGACTTTTGGCCTTTCAGAAAAAGATATGGAAAGAATTGCCTACAACGAAGCAATTTCTCTTTCGTGCGCAGGGATTTCCAAAGGTGATGTCGTTCAAATGATTACAACGATAGATAAGCGCTTCATTGCCGGCTTAGCTTATTTGCTTGGCCTCAGAAAAATCGGGGCAGGCGTTGTGAGAATGGGACCGGGAATTCCTGAATTACAATGGGATTCAATTTTTAGATACAAGCCAAGATATCTGATAACCGTTCCGTCTTTTCTATTGAAAATGATCGATTATGCTGAGAAAAATGGTTTAGATTATAAAAATTCAAGCGTGGTTGGTGCGGTATGCATTGGCGAAAGTATAAAAAATCAGGATTTCACAGATAATATTTTGTCTCAAAAAATCAAGGAAAGATGGGATATTCAGTTGTTTTCAACTTATGCTTCTACGGAAATGAGTACGGCTTTCACGGAGTGTGAATTCCAAGTTGGCGGACATCATCATCCTGAATTGATTATTACAGAAATCCTTGATGAAGACGAGAATCCTGTAAAAGAAGGAGAAAGCGGTGAATTAACGATTACAACTTTGGGGGTTGAAGCGCTTCCGTTGTTGAGATTTAAAACCGGAGATCTGGTAAAAGCGCATTACGAACCTTGTAAATGCGGCCGAAATACAATGCGATTAAGTCCTGTTATCGGAAGAAAACAACAAATGATAAAATACAAAGGAACGACGCTTTATCCGCCGGCGATGAATGATATTTTGAATGATTTTGCGGGAATTTCCTGTTATCAGATTGTGATCCACTCCAGTGAAATAGGTTTGGATGAAATTATTATTAAGTTGAGTACAGAAAATAACGATGAAAATTTTGTGAATGAAGTTCGGGATCATTTCCGTGCAAAATTGAGAGTCAGTCCGAAAATTGAGATTGTCGATTTTGATACTTTGTTTAAAATAGTTTATCATCCGAACAGTAGAAAACCAATTAATTTTATAGATTTACGAACATAAAAATTATATTTAACAAATCAACTATGAAAAAACTATTTTTACTGGGATTGATAGCTGTTTCAACATTTTTAACAGCTCAGAAAATGAAGGTCACATCAGGTAGCTTCGCTGCCTTGAAGGGAATCACACTATATGATGTAACATTCGATTATTCTAATCTTAAGGTTGACAAATTCAAAACTGAAGAGGATTTTCTTAAGGATAAAATGAAAAAAAGAGAAGAGAAAGGAACAGATGATGATTTCAAAAAGTCCTGGTTTGCTGACAGAGAAGACCGTTATGAACCAAAATTTATCGAATCTTTTAACAAAAGAGAACCGTCTATCCAGGTTGGGAAAAACAATGGAGCTCCTTATGTAATGACAGTAAAAACAACTTGGATATATCCTGGATACAATGTGGGTGCGTGGCGACAGGATTCTAAGATCAATACTACAATTACAATATCTGATAAAGCTAATCAAGATAAGATTCTCTTAACTGTTGATTATTCCGATGTTCCGGGCGGAGGTGCTTTTGGAAACGATTATAACTCAGGATACAGGATTTCTGAATCTTACGCAAAACTGGCAAAAGAATTGGCAGCAGATATCAAGAAAGGAAAAAAATAATATTATTTATTAAAAAACAAAAAGACCGCATATCGCGGTCTTTTTTTATTGTTGTTCCTGTTTTTCTGTTTTGATATAATTGGCAAGATTGACAATCGCAGAATCGTGCAATCTTACAAAAGGATTTTTCTTGTTCCAAACATAGCCCGCCAAGACAGCGCAGATTTTTCTTTTGACATCCGGATTTTCTGGCTGATGAAAAAATAATTCCTGGAGATTGCCGGTGTACCATTCCTTTACATAAGTCGTGAAAACATTAACACCGTACAAAATATAATCCGAATATTCTTTTTTCCAATCGATAGTTTCGCCATTTAGTTGTCTTAAGGCTAATTTTGCAGCTAGCATTCCGGATTCTGTTGCGAAAGCCATTCCCGATGAAAAAACCGGGTCAAGGAATTCCGATGCATTTCCTGTCAAAGCAAATCCGTCTCCGAATAAACTTTTTACCGAACAGGAATAATCTTTCAAATGTTTGGGCTCAAAAAGAAATTCCACATCGCCAAAACGTTTTACATAATAATCGGAAAGAGCAATCGCTTTTCTTAAAGCAACTGTTGCATCTCCGTTTTCTATTAGCTTTTCGATATATTCAGTCGGACCAACGATTCCCAAACTCGTATTGCCATTTGAGAAAGGAATAACCCAAAGCCAGACTTCAGTTTCAATGATGTCAAAAGAAATCAAAGTGCCTTCAACACCTTCCTCTCTGTTGATGTCATCAACATGAGAAAAAATAGCAGAATGAGGAGACAATTTCGAAGGTTTTTCCAAATCTAAAAGTTTCGGTAAAACCCGTCCGTAGCCACTGGAATCAATTACAAATTTAGCGTGAATTTCCTTCGTTTCTCCGTTTTTATTTTTGACAGTTGTAATAGAATCAGTTCCATTGAATTCAATCCCGACGACTTCGGTTTCAAACTCAAGATCAATTCCTTTATTAATAACTTCCTGGGCTAATGTATTGTCAAAATCGGCTCTCGGAACCTGCCAGGTCCAGTCCCAGCCTTCCCCAAATTTGTTGCTGAAATCGAAAATGCAAACCTCGTCGCCTCGCATAAAACGTGCGCCCAATTTCTTTTCAAATCTCATTTTATCAAGTGCAGGAAACAGTCCGGCTTCATCAAAATGGTCCATTACTCTTGGAATCAGACTTTCGCCAACAACCAGTCTTGGAAATTTTGTTTTCTCGACAACTTTTACATTGATGTTATTCTTTTTGAGAAATGCAGAAGAAACGCAGCCAGAAGGACCAGCTCCAATTACAAGAACATCAACAAATTCTTTACCCATTTGTTTAATAAAACTTTTATCTTTGCGCAAAATTAATGACAAATATTGAATTATATTACAAATTTGTCTCTTATCACCATAATTAATGAAAATTAACGACCATTTAAACATTCAGGATTTTCAAAAGATAATCATTGGCAACCAAAAGATAGAATTGGATAATGAGCTGCTGCAAAGAGTAGAGAAAAGTTTCCAGTTTTTAAAAGAATTTTCAAAAAATAAAGTCATATACGGTGTGAACACGGGTTTCGGACCAATGGCGCAATTCAAAATCAACGATAGCGATACCCATCAGTTACAATATAATCTGATAAGAAGTCATTCTTCAGGTATCGGAAATCCGTTACCCGCAGATGAAGTTAAGGCTTGTATGTTGGCAAGATTGAATGTCTTATCATTAGGACATTCCGGTGTTCACGATTCGGTTATTTATCTACTTAAAGAATTAATTAACAGAGATGTTACACCGATTATTTTTGAACACGGAGGTGTTGGCGCAAGTGGAGATCTGGTTCAGTTGGCGCATTTAGCTTTAGTTCTTATTGGCGAAGGCGAGGTTTTTTATAGAGACGAAAGAAGATCAACAAAAGATGTTTTTGGAGAACTAGGATTGGAACCGATAAAAGTAGAGATTCGTGAAGGTCTGGCTTTGATGAACGGAACTTCTGTGATGTCGGGAATCGGAATCGTTAATGCTTATAAAGCCAGCCAGTTAACAGAAATTTCTATTAAATTATCTTGCGCGATCAACGAGATTGTTCAGGCTTACGATGATCATTTTTCAGAATCTCTGAATGCAACGAAAAGGCATGTTGGACAACAAAAAGTTGCGGAGAAAATGCGTGAATATCTTTCTGACAGCCAGTTGATAAGGAAAAGAGAAGACCATCTCTATACAAGTTTTGAAGAGCAGGAAAAAGTTTTTAAAGATAAGGTTCAGGAATATTACTCTTTGAGATGTGTTCCGCAGATCCTGGGACCGGTTTTAGACACCTTGGAATATACAGAAGTTGTTCTTGAAAACGAAATTAATTCTGCCAATGATAATCCAATCATTAATGTTGAAGATCAGCATGTTTATCATGGCGGAAACTTCCACGGCGATTATATTTCTCTTGAGATGGATAAGCTTAAAATCGTTGTTACGAAACTGACAATGTTAGCAGAAAGACAACTGAACTATCTTTTGAATTCTAAAATCAATGAAATACTTCCACCGTTTGTGAATCTGGGGAAATTAGGATTCAATTTCGGGATGCAGGGCGTTCAGTTCACGGCAACTTCTACAACGGCAGAAAGCCAAATGTTGTCTAATCCGATGTATATCCACAGTATCCCGAATAATAACGACAATCAGGATATTGTAAGTATGGGAACCAATGCTGCGGTAATTTGCAGAAAAGTTATAGAAAATGCTTTCGAAGTATTATCGATTGAATTGATTACGATTGTTCAGGCAATTGAATATCTTGGGTTCCAGGATAAAGTTTCATCATCGACTAAAGAATTGTATGACGAAATCAGAAAAATAATCCCTGCTTTTTCCGATGATATGGTAATGTATCCATATCTGCAAAAAGTGAAGGAGTATCTGATGAAAACTGAAGCTTTATATCATTAATACAGAAGATTATGAAATGTGCAATCATAACAGGAGGATCCAGAGGAATTGGCAGAGCTATTTGTCTGAAATTGGCCGAGGAAAAAAATTATCATATTCTGATTAATTATACTTCCAATCAGGCTGCGGCAGAGGAAACTTTACAAGGTGTTGAAGAGTTGGGTTCTACAGGCGAAATTCTTAAATTTGATGTAAGTAATGCCGAAGAAACCCAGAATGTTTTAAATAATTGGCAGGAAAAAAATCCGGATTCTGTGGTTGAAGTTATTGTCAATAATGCAGGAATCACAAAGGATGGATTGTTTATGTGGATGAAACACGAAGACTGGAACAATGTTATCAATACAAGTTTGAACGGGTTTTTTAATGTGACTAATTTTTTTATCCAAAGATTGTTGCGTAATAAATATGGCAGAATCATCAATATGGTTTCTGTTTCCGGAGTTAAAGGAACAGCAGGACAGACTAATTATTCAGCCGCAAAAGCAGCGGTAATTGGCGCAACAAAAGCTTTGGCACAAGAGATTGCTAAACGGAATATAACTGTAAATGCTGTCGCACCGGGATTTATCAAAACCGATATGACGCAGGACTTTGATGAGAACGAACTGAAAGCAATGATACCGGCGAACCGATTTGGTGAGGCGGAAGAAGTAGCTGATCTTGTTGCATTTTTAACTTCTAAGAAGTCATCTTACATTACAGGTGAAGTGATTAATATTAATGGAGGAATTTATTCTTAAATAATGTACCAATATATCAGTGTAACAGCTTACTAATATTGAAATTGTTACATTATTAGACAGATACATTGTTAAATTTGACAAAATGGAAAATAGAGTTGTGATTACCGGGATGGGAATTTATTCCTGCATTGGGACTTCTTTGGAAGAGGTGAAGAAGTCGCTCTATGATGGCAAATCCGGGATCGTTCTGGACCAGGACAGAAAGGAATTTGGTTACAGGTCCGGTCTAACGGGACGCGTTCCGAAGCCAGATCTTAAAAGTCTTCTAAGCAGGAGACAGCGTATCAGTATGGGCGAGGAAAGCGAATATGCTTACCTGGCTACAATTGATGCGTTAAAACAAGCCGGAATAGAACAGGAATTCCTGGACGCTAATGAAGTCGGGATTTTATATGGTAACGACAGTGTTTCACAGGCAGTTATAGAAGCTACAGACATCGTTAGAGAAAAAAAAGATACTCAATTGATGGGTTCTGGTGCAATTTTTAAATCAATGAATTCCACTGTAACCATGAATCTTTCCACAATTTTTAAATTAAGAGGAATTAATCTGACAATCAGTGCAGCTTGTGCAAGCGGATCCCATTCTCTGGGATTAGCTTATCTTTTGATCAAGAATGGATTACAAGATGCTGTTGTCTGTGGAGGAGCGCAGGAAACCAACAAGTTTTCGATGGCGAGCTTTGACGGATTAGGCGTTTTTTCTGTGAGAGAAGATAACCCTACAAAAGCTTCAAGACCATTTGATTCCGGAAGAGATGGATTGATTCCAAGTGGTGGCGCTGCAACTTTGATTGTTGAAAGTTTGGAATCTGCACAGCGGCGGGGTGCAAATATCATTGCAGAAATTGTTGGTTATGGTTTCTCATCCAATGGCGGACATATTTCTACACCCAATGTGGACGGACCGGCTTTGGCAATGGAAAGATCTCTGACTCAAGCCGGGCTAACGGCGGGAGATATTGATTATATCAATGCCCACGCAACATCTACACCTTTAGGCGATGCTAACGAAGCAAAAGCGATTTATGAAATTTTCGGTAACGGAGTTCCGGTAAGCTCTACCAAATCCATGACGGGACATGAATGCTGGATGGCTGGAGCAAGTGAGATTATATATTCGGTTCTGATGATGCAGAATAATTTTATTGCACCAAATATCAATCTCGATAATCCGGACGAAGATGCAAAAAAGATAAATTTAATCTCTGAAACAAAAAATCAAAAAATTGACGTATTTTTGTCGAATTCTTTTGGTTTTGGAGGAACCAATTCGTCACTAATTGTTAAAAAATTTGTTTAAAGACATTATGGAAAGAGAAAAAATTGTTACAATTGTTAATGATTTTCTTGTCAATGAGTTTGAAGTGGACCGCGATGATATCGTCAACGATGCCAATTTTAAGGAAACGTTGGGCTTGGACAGTTTGGATTATATCGATATGGTTGTTGTAATTGAGTCTAATTTTGGTGTAAAGTTGGGTGAAGCTGATTTTAAAAAGGTCGTTACTTTTGATGATTTTTATGATACGATAGAAACCAAAATTTCTGAAAAAGTAGCATAACTAATATTTCAAAGATATACCAATATTACTGATAATTGGTAATTCATCATGACTAAGTGGAAAGGCAAGTCCAAAGGAACGATACTCGGTTACAGGATATTTGTTTGGAGCATCAAAAATCTTGGCGTCCACAGTTCATATTTTGTGCTGTATTTTGTAGCAACCTATTACTTCTTGTTTCTTAAGAAGAGCAATCAATATATTTCATATTATTTTCGAAGGAGATTAGGTTATAGCTTTTGGAAATCAAAGCTGTCTGTTTTCAAAAGTTACTTTGTTTTTGGAAAAGTATTGATTGACAAAACGGCTATTTCTGTAGGTTTAAGAAACCGATTCACTTATGAATTCGACGGAATAGAAAATCTCAAAAGCCTTCTCAACGAGAAAAAAGGTGGTGTCTTGATCAGTGCCCATATCGGCAACTTTGAGATTGCAGAACATTTTTTTGCAGATATAGATTTTGATGCGCAGATCAACTTAGTCACAACTGATCAGGAAGTTACAGTCATCAAAGAATATCTGGACAGTATTGCGGTAAAAAGAAGTAACATCAAATTTATTTACGTCAAGGATGATATGTCCCACATTTTTGACATCAATCAGGCTTTGTCCAACAACGAATTGATTTGCTTCACAGGCGACCGCTATTTCGAAGGTTCCAAATTTCTCGAAGCAGAATTGCTAGGTAAGACTGCCAGATTTCCGGCAGGCCCTTTTCTTATTGCATCCAGATTGGGCGTTCCTGTTCTGTATGTGTATGTTATGAAAGAAAAAAATCTGCATTACCATTTATATGCAAGAGTTGCTCAGAACATTAAAAAACGGGATTCGCAGGGACTTTTAAACTCCTACACCCAAAATCTTGAATCAATGATTAAAAAATATCCGCTCCAATGGTTCAATTACTTCGACTTTTGGGACGATATTGATTAATTTTCAATATTTTTATGGCAGCTTAATCCGCCTTCCGCTCCCAATCTTTTTATTTTTTAGCAAAAAAACAAAAAGGATTTCCGCTCAAGTCGGGCTGCGAGTGATTCAACGTTTAAAGCTTATTTTTTTATTTAACATCTAAAGTCTAACATCTCACTTCTCTAGGAATTGGAAAAAGAATACGACATACTTGTTATCGGAAGCGGTTTGGGAGGTCTTGTGTCTGCTCTAGTTTTGGCAAAAGAAGGTCTGAATGTGTGTGTGTTAGAAAAAAACAATCAATATGGTGGTAACCTGCAGACTTTTTCCAGAAACAAGCTGATTTTTGATACAGGTGTCCACTATTTGGGCGGACTTTCCAAAGGGCAAAATCTTAACCAATATTTCACATATCTCGGAATAATGGACGGACTGAACCTAAAAAAACTGGATGAAAACGGTTTTGATAAGATTACTTTTGATAATGACGAGATAGAATATCCGCATTCCCAAGGTTACGATAATTTTGTAGAGCAACTCTCCGCAATTTTTCCGGATGAAAAAGAAAATTTGAAAAAATACATAGAAGAGATCCAAAACGTTTGTAACGAGTTTCCCCGATACAATCTTGTTGGTGAAGGGAAATATAACGATGATATTCTTTACATCAATGCTCAGGAATTTATAGAATCTATTACTTCTAATAAAAAACTTCAGGCTGTTCTATCCGGTTCTAATTTTTTATATGCCGGGATTGCTCATAAAACGCCACTCTATGTCCATGCATTAACAGTTAACTCCTACATTCAGAGTTCTTACAAATGCATCAATGGAGGAAGTCAGATTTCAAAACTGATCATTAAGGAACTTCGTAATCACGGGGCAGAAGTTTATAAACACTCAGAAGTTACAGAAATGATCTTCGACGACAATAATGTGCTGAAATCCGTAAAAACAAAAAATGGAAAAGAATTTTTTTCGAAAAAATTCATATCAAATATAGAAATCAGAACGACATTAGATTTAGCGGGACGGGATCGATTTAAAAAATCGTTTACCAATAGAGTTAATGACTTCGTTCCCACAAGTTCTTGTTTCAGCATTTATATTGTTTTGAAGCCTCAATCCTTCAAGCATTTTAATTACAACTATTACCATTACAAGTCAGAAGATAAGGTTTGGAACGGCTCCAGCTATTCCAGGGAAAGCTGGCCGGAGTGTTATATGCTGTCATCTTGTTCTTCAAAAGATAACCCTGATTTTGCAGAGAGTCTTACCGCTATTACCTATATGGATTATGATGAGGTCAGGGAATGGGAAAAGACTTTTAATATAGTTGCAGACAAGCATGAAAGAGGACAGGAATATGAGGATTTTAAGAAAAGAAAAGCTGAACAATTCATTGCTGAAATAGAAAAAAAATATCCTCATCTGCGATCTCATATTGTGGAGATTTATACTTCATCGCCATTATCTTACAGGGATTATATTGGTGGTTACAAAGGAAATATGTACGGCTATGTAAAAGATTCCGGCAATCCTTTGAAAACGATCATCTCCCCAAAAACCAAGATCAGTAATTTGTTTTTGACTGGACAAAGCATCAACATGCATGGAATTCTTGGTGTTACGATTGGCGCATTTGTTACATGTTCGGAGATTCTTGGAAAAGAAGTGATTGACGAAAGATTAATGAAAGTTTTAAATAAGAATTGATGAAGAGAGTTTTACTTTACCTTTTATTGATTCTCAACATCACATCCTGCGGAATAAGAAAATCCATCAAACACATTCCCGATGTGAAACAATATTCCCTTGAAATTCCGAAAGTTAACAAGATCAATGATTCTACTTTTAGTTTTAATCAGAATTATTTAACGAAAAATAAACAGCAGCTTTGGGAATTATATATTAAAGGAAATCCTTTGCAATTGGGCTATAATAATGGAGCTTTGACGCAAAATCTGATGCAGAAGCAGGAAGAGATTTTTTTTTCAAAAGTGGAAGGCTTTGTTCCGTCGAAGTTTAAGCAAAATTTATTACGCGGTTTTCTAAAGTGGTACAACCGGAAAATGTACCTGAACGTTCGTGAAGATTATCAGGCTGAATTATACGGCTTATCTCAATATTCATCGGATAAATATGATTTCATAGCTCCGAAATTTTTAAGAAGCATGTACTTGCACGGAGCCCATGATATTGGCCACGCAATGCAGGATTTAATGGTTGTGGGCTGTACTTCTCTCGCGGTCTGGAATGAAAATACGGAGGACGGAGATCTCCTGATCGGAAGAAATTTCGATTTTTACGTCGGCGATGATTTTTCTAAAAATAAATTGATCGAATTTGTAGAGCCGGAAGATGGAATTCCTTACCTTTCCGTAAGCTGGCCGGGAATGATCGGTGTCGTTTCAGGGATGAATAAGGAAGGAATTACGGTAACGATTAATGCAGGAAAATCAAAAATTCCGCTGACGGCAAAAACGCCGATTTCTCTGGTAACAAGAGAAATTTTACAATATGCAAAAAATATTGATGAAGCGATTGCTATTGCCAAAAAGCGGAAAGTTTTCGTTTCAGAATCGATTTTGGTGGGAAGTGCGAATGATAAGAATGCGGTGATTATTGAAGTTTCTCCGGATAATTTTGGGGTGTACAAAGTGGAAAATACAAGCCGTGTTTTTTGTACGAATCATTTCCAGTCGGATGCTTACAAAAACGACAAGAGAAATCAGAAACACATTTTAGAAAGCCATTCTGAGTATCGTTACGAAAAATTACAGGAACTTTTACAGGAAAATAAAAGGCTCAATCCTGAAAAAATGGCTGCGATTTTAAGAGATAAATCAGGTTTGAAAGGAGAAAAGATCGGTTATGGAAACGAAAAGGCGATCAACCAACTTTTAGCGCATCACGCGGTGATTTTTTCATCTCAGAAAAAGCTGGTTTGGGTGTCTTCAAATCCTTATCAGTTGGGAGAATTTGTCTGTTATGATCTTAATGAAATTTTTTCTGATAAAAGATTGAAAAACGGAGAGTTTGCAAAATCAAACTTAAACATAGCAAAAGATCCTTTCGTAGATTCTAAAGAATTTGAAAACTATGAAGAGTATAAATTTGCCAGCTCTGAAGTGAATCATGCAACTAATGATAAAGATGTAATGCTTACGGATGATTTTCTGCCTTATTACCAATCTTTAAATCCTGATTTTTGGTTGGTGTATTATCAATCCGGAAAATATTATTTTAATAAAAAAGAATATTCGAAAGCAAAAATGGAATTCGAAAAAGCCTTAACCAAAGAAATTACAACGGTTCCTGATAAAGAAAATGTTGAAAAATATTTGAAGAAAACGTTAAGGAAATTGAGGTAGTTTGTTTGTTTCGGCGGCGGCTTTGCCGCCGCCGAAACCTTGAAACCAATAACGAGAAAAATCAGCTAATTTCCGGACTTACCCGGTTCAAAAACAAAAACGTTGCAATACCAGAAATAACCGAAGCTGTACTTGCTAAGATCATACTTCCGATCACATATTGAAGAAGATTGTTTTTCACCAGATCGAAATTCAGTTCCTGACTAAAAATATCACTGTTTCCACTAACAAACGGAGAACCTAAAAACAATGAAGCAGCAATAATAAAAGGAATAAATGGAGGCAAGCTTACATTGGAAGCCACAAAAGCTAATACTTTATTCAGCTTAAAAAGAACAGCTAAAGAAATTACCAGTAAGGTTTGGAATCCCCAAAAAGGTGAAAAGCCGATGAAAACTCCCAGTGCAATGGAAAACGCTTTGTTACGGTTGGTTCCGTCACTTTCTAAAACATCCTCTTTGATGAATCTTTTAAAGCTTTTTTTTTTGAAATTATTCACGAAATTTCGCGGAATAATGTAAAGCAAAGTGATCGTTACCAAGATGGTATTGAGAATGCTGATCCTCGTAAAATCTTTAAAAGGCCTGAAATGCGAAACTCTTTCCGCAGGATCATACAAAACTTTTATCGGAACATTTTTCACAGGAACGTGTCGCCACGCTGTTCGTACAATAATTTCAATTTCGAACTCGAATTTTGGGGTGAAATATTTTTTCGGAATTCTGTGTAAAGGGTATAATCGATAACCGGATTGCGTATCTTCAAGCTTAATCCCTGTCTCAAACCAGAACCAAAAATTAGAAAAACGGTTTCCAAAACTGCTTTTCTTCGGAATTCCGTCCTGAGACATATTTCTGTTTCCAATCAATAAAACATCTTCATTTTCATTAAGCAAAGCTTCCACAAAAACAGGAATATCATCTGGATAATGCTGCCCGTCGGAATCTATCGTTATTGCATAGTTATAACCTAATTTTTTTGCCTTTCTGAAGCCGATTTTCAAACCGTTTCCTTTTCCTCTGTTCTCAGGTAAACTGATGACATTGATTTGAGGATATTGGCTTAAGATTTCCTTTGTGGAATCGCTAGAGCCATCGTTGACAACAATGATATTTTCTGTGTATTCTAAAACACCGTCGATCACTCTTTTCAGAGTTCTTTCATTATTGTAAGTAGGAATTAAAACGCAGATCTTTTTTTCAGCGATTGCATTTTGTACTTCAGGCAGGGTCATTCGGTTATTTTAGTGAATTTTTTTCTGCTGCAGTCATCGTTTTAGACTGCATAGCAAATTTTCTGATATATGTTTTCAGTGCAGAATTTTGCTTTGAATAATTATATAGAATAAAAGTTTTATCTTCTTTCAGATTTTTATTATATCCTACAATTTTAGGAATATTTTCCTGAACACTCATTCGGATTACTCTCAATTCGGCATTGTTCGGATTGCTTTTAATAATCGCTTCAAGACTTGTTGCGCCGGATTTCACCAAAGCTTTTCTGTTGTTCTTGGTAATTTTGGCTTCCATAATCTTGGCTGCAGCTTTATAGCCCTGAATTACAGCGTCTGATCCGGATGTTTTTTCCGCAATACTGATGAATTCTTCCGTATTTGCATTGGACGAATTGGCCTTTGCATAGCTTTCCCTCAAAGATTCAAGACCCGATTGGAAAAAAAGAATAAAAGCCGTTAAAAATGAAAAAATTAGCTTCATTTTGCTGTTTTTTGGTAGTTTACTGACATTTTTAATGCAATAGTCTCGCCAAAAGACGTTGTGTTTTTTACTTTTACTTCTTCTTCGGTCTGTGTGATATCGAGTTGCAGTTTCAGGTCCGGTGTTTCAAAAGGATTGATGATCGCCATAAATTTTACATTGGATGCCGTTTTTAAAAATAAAGACGACCCGGTGAATTCTTCAGAAAGTTCTTTTACGATCTGCATCATGCAAACTCCCGGAGTAACAGGATTTCCGGGGAAATGTCCCTTGAAAATATCATGATCTTTGTTAAGAGAAATGTTGGCAATATAACTTCCGTTTTCTGACTGCTCGTATGATTGTAAAGTATAAAAATCTGTAAGAATGGTCTGCATGTTATTCTGTTTCAGTTATTTGAAATAGTTTTATGTTGATCTTGAAATCTTTGTGTTGAAGATCAATACTATCCGCGAAGATATGTTTTTTTGCATCAAAAGTAAAATCGATTTTTTTCTTATTATTTTTCGTGTAAATGATTTGTTTTAATAAATCATTTTCTTTGTTAAAGAATAAATAATAGATTTTTTTATCAACTTTAGAAAGATAAATTTTAGAATTGTCATTTTCAAAGCTTTCACTGACAGGATATTGTCTTTTTAGAAGCTGTTGAAAGTCGTTCTTTAAAAAGTTGATGACGATTTTTTTGTCTAAATCAGGAAGAACATAGTTCAGCTTAAAATTATTATCCGAAATTTCAAAATCGATTAATTTATTTCCGAAATCTGAAGTTAAAACAACACGATGCGTCGTTTCGTTAATTTTTTTTAATATCAAAATTCCGCTGACATGATTTTTATAAATATCCATCTGACATTTATAAACATAATCTTCGTTGGAAGAAAAATATAAATTTTCAACCGTTTTTTCAACATTGGAAACAGGTTTTACATCCGTTAATCTGTAGGTTTTACACGAAACGAACAGTAAGAAAACCAGGCTATAAACTGAATTCTGAAGCAGCAATCGGCGCATTGATTTTGGTGTTTTTGAAAACAATATTCGTCGTGTCACCTGAAGCTTCCGTCATATTCACCTGCGAAACGGTTGATTGTCCTTTCGGAAAACTCAATTCGATCTGCTTAATGTATTTCAGCAATTGAGCTGATTTCGGGGTAAATTTTGCAATGTTGAAATTGGCATTTTTCAGATACGTAACAGAAAATTCAGGATCGTTGAACATTTGTCCGTTTGAACTTCCGACAATCAGTTTATTGATTTTCTCAAACGTTTTGCTTTTTGCATCGACAGAAGATTTTTTCCCCTGATCGTTGATGAAAATTTTATTATCCTTGAAAACAATACTGTACTGATAAGGTTTCGTATACTTCCAACTCAGCATATTCGGAGTTTTTAAAGACATTTTTCCGTACGTTACGATGCTTTTATCCAAAAAATCCATTTTTTTGGTTTGGGTAAAATCTGCCTGTAAGGTTTTTATTTCTTTGGTTTCCGACGAAACTTTAGTTACAAATGCTTTTGCTTCCGCTCCTGACATTGCTGTGTTTTGAGCAAGGACAAAAGTCGAAATTAATAAAAGAGTGCTTAAAGCTATATTTTTAATCATTGTTTAACGTCTTTTAAATTTAACCACAAGGATGACAAGGGTTTCACAAAGGACACTATTAAAGAATACTTAATAATTCTTGTGTTCCTGGTGAAATCCTTGTGGACTTAGTGGCTTTCAAATTTATCAATTGTAAAAGTTGAATAATTTTTATCCTTCAAAAATACTAATAAATCTACCAAAACATTATACGTTTTTTCCGAAGTGTCATGAAGCAAAATGATGCTCCCTTTTTTCAATCCTTTGGTGACTTTTTGGTAAATTTTTTTCTCATCTTCTTTAATGGTATCGAGAGAACGGACATTCCAGCCAATGCTTTTTTTGTGAGTTTTTTTGATGGCTTTAGCAATATTCGGATTGGTAACTCCAAAAGGCGGTCGATATAAATTGGTCTTTAAGTTTCCAATTTTCAACATCACTTCATCACATTTTTCAATCTCTTCAACCATTTTTGAAGTCGATAAAAAACCGGTATTGTTGGAATGTGACAGTGTATGATTACCAATCGTATGTCCTTCTGCAATAATTCTTTGAAATGTTTCGGGATATTTTTCAATCTGTTTTCCGATACAGAAAAAGGTCACTTTTACGTTATTTTCTTTCAACAGATCTAAAAATTTCGGTGTGAATTCTGTTGGTCCATCATCAAAAGTCAGAGCCACTTCCTTGATCTTTGTTCTTTTATGAGTGATGCTGTTAACGAAATATCCCAGTTCAATATCGAAAGAACCCCAAACAACAACTGCAGAAAACAATAAAAAACAAAACAAATACATCCAAAAAGTTCCGTGAAACGCATAAATAAAAACGTTACAGAAAAGATAAAATAGGATAAATGGGTAATGTTTCATCTTTATTGTTTTTGGATTTGGTTTAAAATATCCAGTTTTCTTTACTTGATGTGTCAGCAGTGTGTTTGTCATTCCGTAGGAATCTCGACACATATTTTAACGTTGCTTAGATTCCACGCTTCACTTCGTTTCGCTCTGAATGACAAAGACTCTGATAAACTAAGCTTTCCCTAACAAAACCAAGCTATGATCACTTCCTCCAAGATGATTATAAAGCAAAATATTTTTAATTCCGTCTTTCTTCACAGAATTAATCATCATCACTTCCGGAATCTCTTGATTTTTAAGAATATGACAAGCCATAAACGTTGAAAAACCACTTGCTGTATTAAACTCTCCACTCAAATGTTTGTAATACAACAAAGCCGAATCTTCAAACAAATTCATTGCTTTAGCATAATAAACATCCGATTTTGCATCTCCGCTGAAACCTAAAATCACAGCATCAATATCATTTTTAGGCAAATTATTTTTAGCTAAAAAATCTTCAATAAACTGTGCTGTTTCTTCCAAATCTAATTGGCTATTGATTTGAATGTCTTGTAATTGAGCATAAGAATTTTCCGTTTTGTCTTTTCCTAAAACAAAAAAACTTGCGCCCTCTCCCCAAATGACACCGTCTGTTGTCGAGTTCAGATAATTAACGGGAAGATCTTCTCCATTTTTAATGGTCTTGTTTAATCTGTACAATTCCATGGTTCGGTCGGTTTGTTCGTCTGTTGAACCTACCAAAACGTTTTCCGCTTCGTCATCATTGATCTGTAATTTTGCATCCAACAACGAAAATTCCAGCGAGGAAGATGTGTTGACGTACGTGAAATTGTATGCGTGACATTGCAGACCTAAAGCAATTTGTCCCGCAACCGTATTGTGTGTGGATTGAATAAAAAACGTAGGAGTCAGGAACTCTTCATTGTTATCCAATACATTTTTCAGAAATTTTTCAGAATCCTGGGAACAACCCATTCCTGTTCCGACAATAATCGCGTCAGGATTTTCGATTCCGGCTTCTTTTAAAGCGTATTGTGAAGCTACGGAACTCATTTTTACGGTTTTAGACATTCTTCTGCTTGCTGCGGGCGGAATGAATTCTTTGTAATTGGGTTCGATAGCCTTTAAAACCTGAGATGAATTTTCGGGCTTAAGATTTTGGAAAAAATTTTCATTTAATGTGTCCTGAACTGAGATACAGGCTGCACTGTTGATGTAAACTGCACTCATGATTTTGAGAAAATTAAGGTTGAACAATTTCCTCCAAAACCAAACGAGTTGGAAAGAACGTGGTTAATATTTTTCTCTTTGAGCTCAGTCACAGGCGTTAAATCAAATTCTTCCATTTTAGTTTTAAAATTCAGATTCGGGAAAATAAGATTGTTTTGAATGGCCAACAACGAATATACCGCTTCAATTCCCGCCGCCGCTGCCAAAGTATGACCCGTAAAAGCTTTTGTAGAACTGAATTCAGGGACTTTATTTTCTCCAAAAATTCGGATCATTGCAATGCCTTCCGATAAATCATTATTCGGAGTTGCTGTTCCGTGAACGTTGATATAATCGATGTTTTCTTTATCTAAGCCTGAAATTTTCAATGCTTTTTCCATGGCTAAATAAGCGCCTTGTCCGTTTTCCGAAGAAGCGGTCTGGTGATGTGCATCATTAGCATTTCCGTATCCTGAAAGATAGCCTAAGACTTTTTTATTCTCTTTTTTTACGATTTCACCAGATTCCAAAACAATGAAAGCGGCGGCTTCACCCAGATTCAGACCTTTTCTGTCGTTGTCAAAAGGAGTATTGTAAGAATCCGTCAGAATCATTAGCGTATTGAATCCATTCAATGTAAATTTTGAAAGAGAATCTGTTCCGCCGACAATCACACGATCCAAAACGCCATTTTTAATAAGTTTTGCACCCATCATAATCGCATTCGCTGCAGATGAACAAGCTGTACTGATGGTTGAGACCATGCCTTTTAAGCCAAGATAATCTGCAATCAATAACGATGAATTTCCTGCATCATGTGCGTCAATATATTTTTGCTTTTCAGGAAAGTCTTCGTAGGTGTAGAAATATTTTTCAGTAACATCCATTCCGCCAACGCTGGTTGAGGAAATCAGACCGGTTTTATATTCATTAATGTCAGAAATTCTGGCACTTTCTACAGCTTCTTTTGCAGCAACCATGCCTAACAAAGAGGTTCTTGTAGCATTGTTATCTTCATTTAACAGAAGTTTTTCAACAAGTTCTTTATTAGACAATTTTATTTCGCCCGTTTTGATATTTCCAACATGACGAGTTTCAAACAATTGAATGTCTGAAATCCCATGTTTTCCGGATTTCAGCGAACTCAAATTTTCTTCCACATTGTTCCCAATGGCGGAAATGATGCCCATTCCTGTGATGGCAATTTTTTGACCCATTTTTACAAAATGTAACAATGTACCAATATAACAGTTTGCCAATTTCTAGACCGCTACATGGATACATTGGTATATTAATTTATTTCGTTCTGTTTTCTTCAATGAATTTAGCCATTGTGTCGATCGAAGAAAAAATTTCTTTCCCTTTTTTCGGATCGGCTAATTTGATTCCGTATTCTTTATCCAAAAGCACGATCAATTCCAGAGCATCGATAGAATCCAATCCAAGACCTCCGCCGAATAACGGATCTGTATCTTTGATTTCTTCTACTGCAACGTCTTCAAGGTTAAGAACTTCGATGATTTTGTGCTTTAATTCTTCTCTTAAGTTTTCCATAATTTATTCTAATAAATAACTATTTTAAAGTAATGTTTTATTTTAAAAAGTGCTTTTCTTCAATATTTTCAAGCACCTTCATCTGATGAATTGCAATTTTATTAAGCCTTTGCAAACGCTCACCTTGGCTGAAGTTTTCCTGAATAAAAATAGCATTGATGTTTTCCAGATTTGAGATACAAATCAATTGATTCATCGTAGCGTAATCCCGGATATTTCCCTTCTTTTCAGGATTTAAATCTCGCCATTGGCGTGCTGTAATTCCAAATAATGCCACATTAAGAACATCTGCCTCATTAGCATAAATAATAGAAATCTCTTTTGAAGAAACTTCTTTTGGAATGAGATTTTCCTGAATGGCACTGGTATGAATATGGTAATTTATTTTTGCCAATTCTCTTTTGGCAGACCAGCCGATCTGTTTGAATTCTTCTTCTTTTAATCTTTGGAATTCTTTTATTAAATAGAGCTTAAAAGATACACTGATTGCAGAGCCGAATTCAAAAGCAATATCCTTATGAGCAAAAGTTCCGCCATACTTTCCCTTTTTTACAGTAATTCCCACTGCATTTGTTTTTTCAATCCACTCAGAAATACTGAGTGTAAAGCTAGGCAACCCGGCTTGCATTTTAAAGTGGTCAGATTCGACCACTTTAAAATTGGGATTGTTGATAAGCTCCCAAGTACTTAAAAATTCTAATGCAAAACGAGTTCTAATCCAGTTTTTGATAATATCAGCAGCACGGCTTTCGCTTTCTTTTGCGTTAGCCATATCGGTAAGAGAAATGAAATCTGTATTCTCTACAGATAGTATCGTGATTTCTGAATTTTCTACTTTAATTTTTGCCATTCAAATTTTTAAATTTTTTACAAAGTAAGCAAATATACGAAAGCTTGATAACTTTCCTGATAGAGTTCTACCCAGCCACACAAGACTTTATCAGCCTTGCCCAAATGTAAAATCTGTGTTGCGTAATCGTTTAAAAAATTTTCATCAAATTCGTCCAAAACGAAAAAAGCATTCTCTGTTTGCATTTTATGTTTGATGCTGATTTCGCCCACGCAAATATTAGGCAAAGTATACACAAAAACGGCAGGACTCGGAAAATAATTTTCCTGGGAATTGATACTTTCCTGATATTTAAAATCGGTATCTAAACTTGATGATCTGTTGGCAAAAACCAAAGCTGTCCTGCTGTGGTCTTCGTCTTTTAAAATCATTTCAGAAGCAAGAAAAGCGAGTTTGCTTAAGTTATCCATTTTATGAAATTTTGGATAATTCAATGCTAAACTTTTATAAGCTTCTTTCGCAAAATCTGAAAAATTTTCAGTTGGAGTTTCAAAAATAATGTCGTTGTTGAGAACGATTTTTGAATTTTCTATGGTGCAAATGTCTGTTTTCTTCATTAATAAAGTTTAAGGCTTTTTTGTAGGATTTTGATGGGTATTGAAAACAGAAAACACCACAATTTCATTATCTATAACTTCATAGATAATGACATAAGGAAATTTTTGTATGTATGCCTCACGGAATTGATTGCTTTTTAAAGGATAATGGAGCGGATTTTTGGTAATTCTGTCAAAAAATTTATGGATACATTTCAAGAATTTACTCCCTAAACCTTTTCTTTTGCTTTGATAATATTCAATCGCTTCTGCTAAATCTTTGTGAGCATTAGACTTTAAAATTAATTTATAAGTCATAATCCTTCATCAGTCTTTGCTTCACTTCTTCCCAAGTATATGAAGGAGTTTCTCCTTTTAAATGCTTCTCTCTTTCCACTTCAAGTTTTTCGTAATACCAATCTGGAACTGCAGGATAATTATCATCCTGCTCTTCCGCATCAATAATGCTATTGATAATTCTTAAAATTCTTTCATCCGCAATATCAATGAATTCATGAATTCTTTTTCTGATGTCTACTGTAGATTCCATTTCCTAAAACTTTAATTTTATAAAATTACAAAATTATTTTCAGCATTTTTCCAAAACGATTGCTGCATTACATCCGCCAAAACCTGAAGCTGTTTTCAAAATATATTTAATTTCTGCAGGCTGGTTTTCTTTGATAATATTCAAAGGTTGGGAAGTTCCCGTTTCTTCAAAATTTTTAGAAGGAATTAAAGTATTGTTTAAAGCACTTTCCATTGAAATAATGCTTTCCAACAATCCTGAAGCACCCAGACAATGTCCATAATAACCTTTCATGCTGTTCAGAGGAACATTTTGCAATTCCATTCTGTTGAAAGCGATGGCTTCCATTTCGTCATTGTATATGGTTGCCGTTCCGTGCGCCGAAATAAAATCGATTTTTTCTGTCGAAATATTGGCTTCTGTCATTGCATGTTTGATGCTTGCAAATAATCCGTCGCCTGTTCTTGAAGGTCCGGAAATGTGATTGGCATCATTGATGGCAGAATCTCCTAAAACTTTAAAACTAAATTTTTCGTTTTGTGAGATTCTTCCTTCTTCAGAATGACAGCCTGTTATATAAACTGCCGCTGTTGCTTCGCCAATATTGATTCCGTCGCGGTTTTTGTCGTAAGGTTTGCAGATTTCTGTTCCGATTGCTTGAAAAGAGTTGAAACCAGAAATTACAAACTCAGAAATTTCGTCTCCGGCAACTACAAAAGCATCTTTGTATTTTCCTGCCTGAATCATATTTTTCGCCACAGCAATCGCCATTACTCCAGAAACACAGGCGTTAGAAACAACAATCGGTTTTGTTTTAAATCCGAAAAAGTCAGCAATTTTTTGAGCTAAGCTGGAAAGAAAAACACCTTCCGGTAAAGTCTTCTGGCTTTTTAATAAACTGATATTTCCTTTTGTTGTTGATAAAATAAAAGCCGTTTCGTCTGAAATCTGATGTTTTTCAACCAAAGGTTTTAAACTCAACAAAAACATTTTTTCAAGCCTTGTAAAACTCAAATTGTCATTCTGAGCGGAGTCGAAGAATCTATTAAATTCTTCGTTCAGTTTTTCGGAATCAATCATAGAAGCGTAAAAAGGCTCCTGATTTTCTATAATTTTATGTAAAGCGACGCCGGATTTTCCTTCCAAAAGAGCATTCCAGTTTGAAGAAACATCAAAACCTAAAGGCGTGACGCAGTTGTAATCTGTGATGTAAATTTCCTTCTTCATTATAATCCCATTTTATCTTTCCAGGCCTGAAAAAACTCAGGATTATACAAGCATAAATTATTGTCAGAATCCAGGAAAACCTGAATGGTTTCTCCTGAGCAGACTAATTTATTTTCTTCGTTGAAGAGCTCGTATATGTAAATCAATTTTGCAGAATTTGAATTAACAAAAGTTGTTACGATTTTAAATGTTTCTCCGTATTTTAAAGGAAGAAAATGTTCACAGGTACTTTTTACGATCGGTGTAACGTAACCCGCTTTCTGAATATCAAGATACGTCAAACCGTGCTGTCTTCCGAAAGCTTCTCTTCCGTCTTCAAAATACACGATGTAATGTCCATGCCAGACAATTCCCAACGGGTCTGTTTCGTTGAATCTTACGCGGACTTCTTCTGTACAAGTTAAATTTTCTTTAGACTGCATTTTGTTTTCTTTTTTTACCACAAAGGGCACAAAGGTTTTCACAAGGCTCACGAAATAAATTTTTGCATTTTCTTTTTGCGCTCTTTGTGTTAAAACCTTTGTGTTCTTCGTGCTTAATAAACCCCTAAGTTCACAAAGTTATACACAATGTTCACAATGATTATTCTAAATTTTATATCGTTCCGTTGATTAATCTTTTAACACCATTTTTAAATAAAACTGAGTTAAAATTAATCAATAAACCCAATTTGCAATTGCTTAATTTTAAATACGTTAAAACTTGAGCAATATGAATTTCATTTAATGATTCTACGGATTTTATTTCAACAACAACTTTCCTCTCAACCAATAAGTCAATCCTATAGCCAATGTCAAGTTTTATATCGTCATAAATTAATGGCATTGGTTTCTGTTTTTCTATTAGCAATCCGGACTTCTGTAGCTCATAGTACAGACATTTTTCGTATGCGCTTTCTAAAAGTCCAGCTCCAAGCTGGCGATGAACTTTTAATCCGGAATCAAATATAACTTTTGAAATTTCATTTTCATTCATTATTTGTGTTTTTTAAGTTTAAATTTATTAAGTTTAAACTGTTTATTTTTACCACAAAGTTCACAAAGGGCTTCACAAGGGACACAAAAATTATCTAAATTTTTTATTTGTGCTCTTTGTGAAAATCTTAGTGTTCTTTGTGGTTAAACAGCGTTCTGTTTTCTTTCGTAAAATAATGAAATAGCAACCATGGCTACATAAAATAAAAATAAGAAAGTGATTTCTTTGGCAATTCCTCCGATTCCGCTGTTTCTTAAAATAATGTCATAGTAAGCATTCAAGCCCCAGTTCATAGGAGAGAATTTGGCGATGGTCTGCATAAATTCAGGCATTAAAAATACCGGAACCCAGATTCCGCCGACCGCTGCCAAAACGACAACCGAAGTCGCTCCAAATGGCGCAGACTGTTCCTGTGTGTCGGCAACAGTTCCCAATAAAACTCCGAATCCGATTGCTGCCAAACCTGCAAATAAGGTCACAACAATAAGCTGGAACATTTTTCCTGTCACGTCAAACTGTGGTAAATCCATGTAAGGGAAAAGGTAAATTCCTACCGCAACCATCAGTAAAAACTGAATGACGCAAATTATCAAATAAGTAAATGTTTTTCCTAAAATATGGATAAAGTAAGGAGTCGGACTGATTCTCGCTCTCACGCTCGTTCCCTGACTTTTTTCTTTCACTAAATTAATCGATAAGGGAACCACAATAAAAAATATCGCAAACAAAGCCCAAGCCGGAACGTTGTGCTGAACGGAATTCGGCATGACATCCATGTTGCCTTTTTTTGGAGTGATTTCTTTAAAGCTGATCAAATTTTTATTTTCTTCCAGGTTTTCTGTCGTTCCCAATTGATCCTGGAAAGCTTTGTAAATCTTTTTATTTTCGATCTCAAAAACCATTTTGTTCACAGCATTCATCACATTGTTTTTGAAGCCGATATTGGTTGCCGGATCGAAATATAAATGAATATCTTTCGCTTTTGAAACCGTTTTCTTCACGGCGGAAGAATCCGTTTCCAGACCAAATGAACTGACGATGGTCTGAACTTTTGTATCAATATTTGAATTGATATCTTTCGTTAAATTTTCGGGGATGACGATAGCCATTTGATAATCGCCGCCAAAAACGGCGTCCTGAGCGGATTTTTCCGTAAAATTGGTCAGTAACTCGAATGTTTTGCTGCTTTCGAGCTCCTGTTTTATGTTTTTCGAAACTTCTGACTTGTCATTATCAATAAAAATAATCGGGATTTTTGAGCCTTCCAGATTTTTAAAAGTAGAATCCTGAATCAAGGTAATCGTGATAATCAGCAATAAAGGCATCACAAAAATAATGACGATCCCTCCGATATCTCTTTTCAGCAAAAGGATTTCCTTAACGAAACTTCTCCACAGTTTATACAACAACATCTCTTAATTCTTTTCCGGTTAATGAAATGAAAACATCTTCTAAGTTTTCGGCATTTGTTACTCTGTTCACCAATTCTTCAGGACTTCCAACCGCATGAATTTTTCCATGGTCGATGATGGCAATTTTTGTACAAAATTCCTCTGCTTCTGAAAGGTGATGAGATGTATAAATGATACAGGTTCCTTTTTTATTCAGCTCTAAAAGATGATCGATGATGGCTTTTTTTGACTGAACATCAACACCAACAGTTGGTTCGTCAAGAAATAAAACTTTAGGATTATGAAGGGTTCCCGCGATCAGATTGCAGCGACGCTTCATCCCTCCGGAAAACTGTTCTACTTTTTTATCTGCGAATTTTGACAAACCCATGATTTCAAGAGATTCATCAATAGCATTTCTTAATTTTTTATGGCTTAAACCGTACAGACTTCCGAAGAACATCAGATTTTCTTTAGCGGTCAAAGTTGGATACAAAGCATATTCCTGTGGAACGATTCCGATGATTTGTCTTAATTTAAAACCATCTTTTTGAGGAGACAACCCATTGATTTTAAAGCTTCCTGATGTTGGTTTTATTAAACCTGAAAGAATGGAAATCAATGTTGTTTTTCCTGCTCCGTTGGGCCCGAGAATTCCGTAGATTTCGTCTTTTTCAATATTCAACGAAATATCATTTACAGAAAACTCTTCTGCATTTTTATATTTTTTATATAAATTTTTAATCTCAATAAAGTTCTCCATTTAGATCGCTTTTCTCAGTTTTTTATAGAAAGCTTCTTCCAGATCTGCGATATGAAGCATTGTTTTCGAAAGCTGGTTATAGATATCGCTTTTCGAATTCCTGTTTTTGTAGACTCTTGCAATATCCACCGCAAAATCTCTCCAAAGATCACCGATTGCTGTAATTTCTTTGGAAAGTTCTCTTAACTCATCATTTTTAAGAATCACCGCAGCTTCCTGTAAGAAAGCTCCGTAAATAAATCTGAAACCACCGCCGCCGGTTCCGATTTCTTCCTGCATTCTGATCAGTTGTCCCAAATAATGATTGGTTGTTTTGGTTCCCTTTTTGGCTGCCCATTTCGGAATGCTTTTGGCCACCCATCGCATCGCTTTTACTCCAATGATTGGAACGGGAGCCAACATATTTTTACAGGTATCTTTAATCCCTTTTTTGATCGCCTCTTCCAGATTTACATTTTCGGGAATGTAAGTAGGGTAGTACATATGACCTTTTGGCGGAAGAGCGCCTTTTGCATATCTTACTTTTTCCAGTTCGGCTTCGGTAAGCGTAGTGGTGTAATCCATCACAGGATCACTGATCAGGAATTTTCCTTCTTCTTTTCCGTAAACAACTAAGTTGTGGGCGTTGAAGTGGAATTTATATTCTTCAGGAAAATAAGTAAGATTGAAAACGCCAACCTGAAGTCCTGTCGGGATATTATTTTCTAAATTTTTTTCCAGCGCTTTCTGGGCTTCTGCCGGATTTGAGAATTTAATTCTTTTAATTTTTATTCCCAGTCTTTTTGCTGCTTTGCTGAAAATCGCACCTGGCATCGGGCGATAACTGAAACCGGGAGCGAAATTCACTTTTAAAAAAGGAAGATACACAAAGAACAATCCGGAACCGATTCCGAAAATCATGGGCTCGCTGAGTTTTAACCCTTTGTTTAATAGTAAATTGGAGGCGACACCGTTTTCGCAATGTGCGGTCTGATGGTGTTCAAAATTAAGTTTCATTCTTAGCTTGATTTTACCAAACCTTCAAGGTTTTTAAAACCTTGAAGGTTTCTATTTATTTTCCGTCGAAGTTTTTTAATTCATCTACTGAAATCCCGAAAGCGTCGGCATATTTTTTCAGTACGGATTCACTTAGTGTTTTAAAAATTTTTGGTTTTGCATGTCTTTTTACGCGCCATTGCCACATTCCGACATAGGCTGCAAGAACTTGTAAATCCATTTTATTCAGCTCCATGAAATAAATAATAGGGCTTACTTTATGATTGGCAACATCTTGTTTTGCGTCTTCAATACGCTCATGAATCAGTTCCATCGATTCTTCGAGTGCTGCTTTCTTAGCATCCCAGCCAATGCTGTTGGCTGTGGTGTAATTATCATTTTCGTCGGTCACATACAACACTTCGGTCATGTTGGCTGACTTCAGATTGCTTTCGTCCTGAGGAAGGTCTTGTTTTTTCATTGGCTTAGTGTTTTACTTCTTGAATAAACAAATTAATTTCAGCTCTTATCAACAATTCATCATTGTTAAATGTCTCGCAGAAGATATGGCAGATGTTTTCAAACTGAGAAATCAAAGATGCTTTTGAAATGATCTTATCACTGACTTTCGGTAAGGCAAAGACTTCAATTTTTTTAATATTGGTGATGAAGCCAATGACCTTTGTATTTGCATCAGGATTTTCAAAGAAGCTTTGTCCAAGAATCGATGAGCATGTCTGTGCGAGATTTTCAATCAAACCTGCTTCAACAAATTCATTATTGTGAACAAAAACGTTGTCTTGAGTAATCCTGAATGATGTGATGACTTTTTCTTCCGTCAATTCCAAAATATAATCCGTCATCAGCATCGGTTCACGATGAGGTAAAAAATTGTGGATGTTGATTAAGTTTTCAGTCTTCGGTTCCATATTTTATTTTAACCACGAAAGTCACAAAAGTTTTTGCTATTTTTATTTTTAAAAAGCTCAAAAAAGATTGTCACTTTAAAACTATTCTTCTTTTGAACTTAGATTAATTACTTTTCCTTTCTTGACTTTGTGGTTTATTTTTTATTATTTCACAATGGTTTTCATCTGCGATTTTGCAATCACTTTATCACTGATTTTTGTAATGATTTCTACCAGCGTTACGCCCATCATTTCATTAATAATGGTCACTTCCGATTTCAATACTTCTCCAATTTGAGGTAAACTTTCGGCTTCAAAAGATTTGATAGCGCCGATGTAACCAGTCGGAGATTCTTTGCCTAAAAGAAAATATTTGTAACCCGTATGTAAAGCCACACTCTGCGCCTGGTGTTCAATCAAACCAGAGGCTTGAAATGTGTTTTCATTAACAAAAATATTGTCTTCTTTAATGACAAATTCGGAAATCAAATGATTTTCCGAATATTCTACAAGCCCGCTTACCATTACAAAAGGAAACTTTTGAGGAATCAGACTTTCTATGAAATCTTTGTCAGAATTTGGTAACTTGATTTCCATTAACAAACAGTCAATAATGCACAAGAATAAGCGAATCGTCCACTTTCCGGAACACAAAGAAGGATTTTTTCTCCTTTTTTCAGTTTTCCAGAATTCATCAATTGTTCTACAGCAATAAAGATGGATCCAGCACCGATATTTCCAACTTCGGAAAGATTATAGAACCATTTTTCCCACGGGAAGTCTAATCCTACATTGGCAAATTCTTCTTTCAATCCTTCTTTGAAATAACCGGAAGAGATGTGCGCTAACACGTGATCTATAGATTCCGGATCCAGCTCATGTTTGTCAAAAGAAGCTCTCAAACTCTGCGCACCTTTTATAAGGATATACTGATCCAGAATTTTTGTGTCTTGCTTCAAAGCAAAAATAGATTGCTTCAACCACTCATCAGAAGGATAATCTGCCCAGGATTTTAGACTTCCGTCTTCCTGTTTTTCACACCCGGAATACATACAAGCCTCGATCTCGTGAGCGTAAGAATAAAAATCAATCCACTCGATTCTCAATGATGTTTGGTTTTCTCTTGGTTTGTTTTCCAATAAAAATGCACCAGCACCGTCAGAAAGCATCCATCTTAAAAATTCTCTTTTGAAAGCGACAATTGGCCTCTCTTCCAATAGTTTCAGGTTTTCTGCTTCGTGGTCAAATTTGTCCGCTGTCATCCAAGAAGAAAACCGCTCAGAACCAACACAAACCGCATTGTTTTTTACACCTGCTTTTACAGAAAGAAAACCATAGTTCAGCGCGTTCATCCCGGAGTTGCAAAGTCCCATTGATGTATTGATCTCCACAGATTTGTTCATACCCAATTCACCATGAACCATTGATGCGTGAGACGGCTGTATTTGGTCTGCAGACGTTGTTCCGCAAGACAACAGTTCCATATCTTCTTTTTTGAAATTCTCATCAAAAAGCCCGTTAATCGCATTAGCTGTAATCTGAGCATTGGTATGAGTGGGTTGTCCATTTTTGTCAAGCGCATAATATCTGGTTTTGATTTGATTATTCCTCAAAATCAAAGCTCTTGCTTTGGAAGGTGTGTTGTTTACCAAACCAAGATAGGTTTCCATATCATCATTGGCTATCGGTTCATTTGGTAAGTATGTAGAAGATTTGGTGATATAAACGTTACTCATTTTTATTTTAAATTAATTCCTTGTAAATATTCTCTTTGTTTTTTTCTCTTAAACCATAATAATGGTGCTAATAATATATGAAATACTAAAACGATCGGAGATATAATCCAGATCGCTGCCATCAAATATACCTTAAAGAATTTTATCAGCAAAGGACGCTTTTCTTTTTTCTTGATAATCAGATTCGACCAGACGGTGAAAATTTTGTTCCCGACTTTTTCTACTCTTACCAAAAAAGGTCTTATCTCTACCGCTCCGTTTTTTACCAGTTCGGGCTGAAGATCCTTAAAGTTATTTTCGCGCAAATGCCCTTCAATAATCTTACCATACTTCACAGAACCTACAATTTCTTCATCAGAAATTCCGGCTGCAGGTAAAATTCCGGATTTTTCTTTTTGTCCGGTCGTTAGCCAACGTAGGATTGTAAGTACGCTGGTGTAGTTGTCATGCCTGTCAACCAACGCAATATTTCCCACCAATTGAGCTTTCAAATTACGCAGATAAACTTTCAGTTTTTCCTGAGAAAGCATCCACATATTCCTGGTTCCAGAGATTGTAACGACAGGAGTATCTTTCAAGATATTTTCTGCATAACCGCTTTTCAGGAACGAAATAATCGGAATCGAAGGCGTCAAATACCAAACCTGATATCCGAAAAGGATGAGATCAAATTTTTGATTCAGAACATCTTCCGGTGGTGGAAGGATTTCACTTGGAATCTGAAGGTAAGACTCCGGAAATGTATTGAAAAACACATCACTTGGCCATGGAAAAGGAAAATCCTTTTTAAGCTGGATGTTATAATAGGTAACACTATATTCGTCCTTTTTTTCCTCAAACGGCTGAGCTATATTCTTCACAATATCCTTCAGCTGCCCGGTTTGCGAATAGTATATGACAAGAATTTTTTTAGACATTAATAAAAATGGTTTTATACAAAACTATGATTTTTAGCCTTTATTCTGATTTTTTTTGTAAATTTTTATAGCGTCTGATTCAAATATTAAGGAATAATTCTGATTAGTGAACAATAACGCTTTTGTTTTTAACAGTATAACGGTTTCTGGTAGATCAGAGATTTTTGAAAAGCTAAAATGGTCATCAGAAATCAAAAGCACGTCAATATTTTTGTTGACATCGGAAATATTTTTGATGTAACTGATTTTTCTGGTTTTTACAATATAATTCTGTTCGGCAATTTCCCGTTTTTCTTCATTGCCGATGAAACTAAAAATTTTTCTGCTTGCCTGATAAAGTGTCAATAAAACATCTTTTTGACCAAAGTCATCTGAAATGTGTAGAATCACTGCTTCTTTTGAAATATGTTTATTCAGTTCAAAATAAACCGACTTATTAGCTTCAAAATCTCGTTTGATTTCCTTTACAGCTTCATTTTCTTTGTAAAGGAAACTTAAGAATAATTTCTTTCTGAAGTAATTTTCATCTTCCAATTCAGTTCTCAATTCAGAAAATTTTTCTCTGAATAATGCATTGATTTTCTTCGTTCTTTCGGAATAATTTGTTCCAAAACTCAAATCATCCTTATTAATTCTGTCTCCGACTTTTACTGTGATTGCACCGTCATAGATAATGAAATCGCCTTTTGGCAATACTTCCGAATTGCCGTGGATATAAACAGGAACAATATCCAGATTAAACTGTTCCGCAAGATAAAAAGCGCCTTTGTGAAATCTCTTGATGTCGTTGTCATAAGAACGTTTCGCTTCCGGAAAAACCATTAGAGAATAGCCATTTTTCACTTTTTCTCTCAACTTTTCCATTCCGTTTTCAATGCCTTGAGAAACGGGATAGAAACCCAATGCCTTTACTAACTTTCCAAAAATTGGTGATTCATAAACCCAGTCATTCACAAGATAAACGATTTTGTGAGTCGTCATTGCCATTGCCAATGTGTCAAGAAACGACGTGTGATTGGCAATAATAATAGAAGGTTTGCCGAAGTCTTCGTTTGGATTTCTGATAACAGTTTTTTTAACAAAAGGATTGGTGTACAAAACTGAACCTAAGTATTTTGCAATGAATTTTTTAATGAAAATTAAGGTGTTTCCTTTCGCATTCTTCACAAAAATAGTTCCGAAAAAAGAAAAAAATAATCCACCCAAACCATAATAAAGAAATGATAAAACAGAGTGCAAAAACAGTCTGAAAGTAATCGGCGATAAACCTTTTTTCTGCCTGTTAATGATCAAAAATCTAAACCAGAACGGATACAAAGTTGAGGTAATTACAATCACTGAAAACATTCCGATTAAAGCGACTAAAGCCAAAGAATGTAAAGCCGGATGTTTCGCAAAAATCAAAGAACCGATGGATAAAATCGTTGTGAAAACTGCCAAAATAATCGAAATTCTATAGGTTGGAAGTTCATTTTTTCCTGTTGTATGTTCTTTCTGCATCGCTTTCGTGAGGAAAATGCTGAAATCATCTCCGACTCCGAAAACCATAGTACAGACAACGGTGCTGAAAATATTCAATTCCAATCCCAGGAAATAGAGAATTCCTGCAGTCACAACTCCCGTTAAAACAATGGGAAACATTGTCAGGATCGTCAATTCAAAATTTCTGAAGAAAACAATAATCGTAAGAATAATGGCTAAAAGCGAATAATTGATAAGCGTATTAAAGTCATTTTTAAGCAAACCCAAAAAGTTCTCGTTCATCTGTTGACGATCGATTGCCAAAGCATCGTGATTTTTTTCAACATCTTTGATGAAAGCATCGCGTTTCTTTTCATCAACTTTTACGACGTTCGAGACGGTGTAAAATCCATTTTCGTTGCTTAGGAATTCTGAGATTTGAAGTGCTTTAATTTTCTCGTAATCTTTTAAGCTTAAAGTGGAATATGATTTATTTAAATTCTCATTGAACTGATCAAAAGCAGAAGCATTGAATCCAAATTTGTTTCCATTCTGAACCAATTCAGAGATTGTCTGGTTTTTTTTGTTCTGATTCCAGAATTGATTCCATTGTTCAACCTTTTTTTGTTGGTCTTTTTTCGATAAAACAACATTTCCAAGCGAATTATAACTCAGAATTTTTCCTTCCTGCTTTTCTTTTTCCAAAAACCGGCTCAGCTGGGAATTTCTCGCCAAAGCTTCATTTTCAGAATTTCCATAAGAAATCGTGTAAATCGATTTTGAAGTAAGGTCTGATAATTTTTCAAGTTTCGCTTCGCTAATTTTCAAATCTTTTGGAATGTAATTTAAATCACCAATGTCTTCATTAAAACCAACGTGACGGAAACCAAAAAGACACGCAATTATCATAATTGAACAACCAATAATCAACGGTTTGTTCTTTTCGTAAGGGTAATTTCCGATTTTATCGATGAAATTTGTACTGACTTTATCTGATTTTTCCTTTGGATGATGATACAATTGCGGAACAATAATTAAAGCGGTAAATGAGGAGAGGAAAACAGTAATCGCTGCAAAAAGTCCGAGATCTTTCAACGCTTCAGAGCGAACAAAAACCAAACACAAAAATGAAACCGCCGTAGTTGCGCTGCTCAGAATAATCGGTTGCGTAATTTCCTTGTAAAGCTCTTCAATATTGTTGTTGTGCTTGTAATGCGTTAAAATATGAAGAGCATAATCGATGGTAATTCCAATTAAAATTGCTCCGACGCTGAGTGAAATTGCCGAGATTTTATCTTTAATAAAGTATAAAATCATCAGTGAAATGAAAACGGCAAAAACTGTCGGTAAAAAAACAATCAGCGGTGTAAAGAAATTTCTGAAATAATACATCAACAAAATCAACAGAACCGTCATCGAAATAATAACCGTATTCTGAATGTCTTTTTTGATTTGTTGGGCATTCGCAACCGCAATTACCGGCGAACCAAAATAGCTGATTTCCGTTTTTCCTTTGAATTCTTTGTTGAGGTTGTCTTTAATTTCATTTAACTGATTGACGAAAACCTCGTTGTTTTTCGTGTCGTTGCTTTTATTTTTAGGATCGATGAAGAGCAGAAGGTTTTTTCCGTCTTTGGTAACGATGTAATTGTCTTCCAGTTTGAAATCTTTACTGATATTTAAAGCGTTGAGTTTTTTGATTCCGAGAAAAGTGATTCCGAGCGGATCTTTTTTGATGAATTCTTTGGTGACTAAACTTGTTGGCGAAACCAGCGAAACATAATTGTTCTCTACCTGTTTTGCAATACTGTCTTTATTGAGTTTTCTTTCAATTTCCTGATAATCGTTTTCATCCAGAAATAAAGGCAGATTCTGATTGACAAAATCAAAAGTTTCGGAAATTTCGTTGTCATTTACTTTTCCCTGAACCGAACCGATGTATTGCTGTAAAGGTTCGATTTTATGTAAAAAAGTATCGGCTGTTTCTGAAAGCTGGAAATTATCATCTTTTGATTTGTTCTCAATGATGACAATAATTTTGTCTGAAAAGTTCAATTGTTTTAGAACTTTTGCTGTCAAATCAGATTTGTCGTTTTTCGGAATAATCTGGTTGATGTCTTCTTCAAAATTAATTTTGGAAGCAAAAAAACCGCAAATGAAGAGAATCCCCAAAGCTGCTGCAATGGAAATGAGCCGGTTCTTGGCAATCAGATAATATAAAAAGATGAAAAAGCGATGCATTTTGATTTAAACTGTTGTATTCAGTTTTAAATATGGTTAAAGTTTTTTATTTCTGCGAACGTGTTCATTCTCAATATTTAAAAACAATTTTTTTTAAATTGAGTCTGCGAATTTAATGAAAAAAAGTTAATGTTTTGTTAAAAGAGGTTTTCTGAAATCAATAATATATATAAGGAATAGACAATAGAAATAATTCTTAAATCGATTGGTAATAAAAAAACTCCTACTTTTGCAAAAATTTTTTTAGAATGCCAAAAAATTTAGTCATCGTCGAGTCTCCGGCAAAAGCAAAAACGATTCAGAAATATTTAGGTAAAGATTACGAGGTCAAATCCAGCTTCGGACACATTCGTGATCTGCCTAAAAAAGGGATGGGAATTGATCTTTCCAATTTCACGCCTGATTATGAAGTTTCTGCTGATAAAAAAAAGTTAGTGGCAGAACTGAAGAGCGCTGTTAAAAGTGCGGAGATGGTCTGGCTGGCTTCCGATGAGGACCGCGAAGGAGAAGCGATTGCATGGCATCTGGCAGATGAATTAAAATTAAAACCTGAAAACAGAAAACGAATTGTTTTCCACGAGATCACCAAAAATGCGATCCTGAAAGCAATCGAAAACCCAAGAGATATTGATCAAAACCTGGTTAACGCTCAACAAGCGAGAAGAGTTCTGGACAGAATCGTTGGTTTCGAGATGTCACCGGTTCTTTGGAAAAAAGTTAAAACAGGATTGTCGGCAGGTAGAGTCCAGTCAGTTGCGGTAAGATTAATTGTAGAGAGAGAAAAAGAGATCCGTGAGTTTGTTCCAAAACCAAGTTTCAAAGTGGAAGGTATCTTCCTGAATGACGGAAAACAGGAGATCGCAGCTAAGCTGAAAAAAGATTTCGAAAAAGAATCTGAAGCCGAAAAATTCCTGGAACAATCCAAAACTACAGAATTCAAAGTTCTGAATGTTGAGACAAAACCGGGGACACGCACAGCGTCTGCTCCTTTTACAACATCTACGTTGCAGCAGGAAGCGTCTTCCAGATTGGGTTACAATGTAACGACTACTATGCGTTTGGCGCAACGACTTTATGAAGAAGGATTCATTACTTATATGAGAACGGATTCTGTTAACCTTTCTCAGGAAGCGATCAACGGTGCAAAAGCGCAAATTATTTCAGAATACGGCGAGAACTATTCCAAGCCGAGAAATTATACAACAAAATCTTCTTCTGCACAGGAAGCGCACGAGGCGATCCGTCCGACAGATTTTTCTGTTAAGTCAATTGGAGATGCACAATTGAACAAACTGTATCAATTGATCTACAGAAGAACACTGGCGTCCCAGATGGAAAATGCAAAAATCGAAAAAACGGTGATCGAGATCGGGAATCCGAAATTACCACAGCATTTTGAAGCGCAAGGCGAAGTGATTGTTTTCGATGGATTCCTTAAGGCTTACGGCATCGTCAAAACAGAAGATGACGACGATGAAAGCAATGAAAAGCTATTGCCAAAAGTAAAAGTTGGTGAAACTCTTGACTATAAAACAATCACAGCTACAGAAAAATTTACGAGACCGTCTGCGAGATTTACAGAAGCAGGATTGGTAAAGAAATTAGAAGAATTGGGAATTGGTCGTCCATCGACTTATGCACCGACGATCCAGACGATCCAGAACCGCGAGTATGTGGATAAAAGAGAAATAGAACCACAAACGAGAGAGATCATTAAGATGATATTGGGCAAATCCGGTGTCAAAAAAGAAGTTCTCGAAGAGAAGTTTGGCGGTGATAAAAATAAATTTGTTCCCACCGATATTGGCGAAGTGGTGAATGATTTCTTAACCGATAACTTTGCGGAGATCCTGGATTATGGTTTCACGGCGAGAGTGGAAGAAGGCTTTGATGAGATCGCGAGCGGTGAACAAAAGTGGAAAGAAATGATGACGGATTTCTACTCCAAATTTCACCCAAGAATTGAGGACGTCGAGGAAAATGCAGATAGAGCAACTGGAGAGAGAATCTTAGGTATTGATCCAAAGTCTGGTAAAAATGTTCATGCAAGAATCGGAAGATTCGGGCCAATGATCCAGATTGGCGAGCAGGATGATGAGGAGAAACCGACATTTGCATCACTGATGTCTAACCAGAATATCGCTACCATTACACTGGAGGAAGCTTTGGAGCTGTTCAAGCTGCCTTTTGATCTTCAGGATTTTGACGGTCAGCCGGTGTCAGTGGGTGTTGGTAGATTCGGGCCTTATGTGAAATGGGGCGAGACGTTTATCAGCATCCCGAAAGGCGAAGATCCATTGTCTGTGAACCAGGAAAGAGCAGAAGAGATCATCAACGAAAAGAAAAGAGCCGATGCGCCGATTGCCACTTACAACGGTGAACCTGTAACCAAAGGAACAGGAAGATTCGGGCCGTTTATCAAATACCAAAACATCTTCGTGAATGTGCCGAAGCGTTACGACTTCGACAATCTTTCGCAGAGTGATATTAATGAACTGATTGATGCCAAACTGGACAAAGAGGCCAACCGCTACATCCAGCAATGGGAAAAAGAAAAGATCGCTATCGAGAACGGAAGATGGGGACCATTCATCAAGTTTGGAAAAGCGAACTTCAAAATCCCGAAAAAGAAAGATGATTCTAAATATGAGGCCGACGAGCTGAAAGACATTTCTCTCGACGAAGTGAAAAAATGGATCACCGCGCAGGATCCGAAAGCTTTTGCCGAGAAAAAGAAACCAGCTGCTAAAAAGCCGGCTGCGAAGAAAACACCGGCGAAGAAAAAGTAAAAACTTATTCTCCATAAATAATTAACCCTTTCAGAGTTTCAAACTCTGAAAGGGTTTTTTGTTGAGGTACTGATTAACAGTTTTGTTGTTGGTGCAGCCCCACTTGCACAAAACCGATGTTGTACGTTCGTTATTTTATTTAATATTCAAATTTATAAGTGTATATCCAATAGGCTGTGTTCATAATGTTCTACATTTTCTCCAATGTGAATCTAAAATTTGAGAGTTTCTTAAAGTTGGGTTTTCAAGCATATAGTTTTCAATTTGCTTCCAACATGTAAATTCTTTATCAAAATGTGTGAAATCTACAAATACGTCATCTTCATCAACCCTATAAAATGTAGCTGTAAAAACTTCTTCCCCTACTTTATTTCGTTTGATGTTTTTTTCAAAAATACTTAAATCACCATTGAATATAGTTAAATGTCTCTGCAAAACTTGCCCCATCTCAATTAACCATTCCTTTTCTATATGTTTTAGTTTTTGTTCTGTAACTATCTTTTCTTTGATGCGTTTTTCTCGTCTTGTTTTATTAATGTTATGATATAAAATATCGAATAAATAATCATTACCAGTTTCTAAAGCTATGAGTATTTTGTTCTTCGGCTCAAGTAATCTAAAATTATACTTATCCACACTTAAGTGTAACAAACGGGCAAAGCCTTGATATTGCCATGCTAGTTCTACTTTTCCATTATTTGAATAGTATTGTGGGCAGATAAAATAATTTTTTTCTTCAGTTAGTATTAAAAAACCTTGTTCCTTCAAAAATGGAAAGTAGATGTTAATGCAATTTTGAATGTATGTTAAAGTTTCTTCCATTGTTTATTTTTTCTATTCTCTTAATTGCTTAAAGTCCTACTTATCCTGGTTTGGTATAATGACGAACAACACCCAAATATACGCATTGCGCCAATACAAAATATATCCAGTTGCGCTTATCCTGAAAATATTGGAAGCTAAACGCAATTTTCTCTCGCCATCCTCTGTTTTCTCTCTCCGAAGTCTGATTTCACATAACCAACCTCTGTTTTCATTCTTCATCGTCTGTTTTCAGATGACAATCGTCTGAATTCAGACAAAAACGAGTCTTTTTTACTCAACGATGAGTATTTTATGCTCAAAAACGACTCTTTTATACCTGCTGTTGAGTGTAAAAGAGTCGTTTAGATGATTTAGAGAGTGTTTTACTCTGTGCCAGGCTTCTTTTGGTTGCCTTTTCTAGTGAATCTGGCGCTCAGATCTTCGTAGATAGGCGTTGCAGTCGCTACACCTTTGCTGGAAGCTTCTTTCACCGAACCATAATAGAGTAATGCAGCCAATAATGCCTCGTTGCCAGCAATGGTGATAGTGTCACTAAGATCAGAAGCCAACTGCACAGAAAGATTGCGAAGCGGTGAAAGGTCTGTGACTACGGCAACATCCTTTTTAAACTCCGGCTTGTCCATATAGCTGGGCGTAAATTCAGGATTCGTTTCTGTGTAATCTTCCACTTTCTGAACCGTTGCCACCGTTTTGTCGCCCATCTTGAAAATTGATTTTTTTTCGCCTGGTGCAAGAGCCTGCAGATAAGGCGCTAGCAAGGTTCTGACATCCTGTAATTTTTCCGTAGCTTCTGCAAGGACTGCAGGCGGAATCTGTACACTGATCTGGTTTTTTGTACTCATCGTTTGTGAATTTATTTTTATTAAAGATTCAAATATAATTAATTTTGATATATGAAATGTCTGTGTTGGTTGATTTTATTTTAAAAAATGCGATAGCTGTTTAATGCAAGACTCACGAGGGTTTGTAATTGTGCTTTAAGACCTCAGGGATTGGGCTACGTCAGATTTTATGGATTTTACACATAACCAATTGGGCTACGCTTCTAGCTGCCATAGTTTTCTTTCAGCTTTCTCATTAAAAGCCTTACACCTTGCTGCGTATCCGGATTAAAGGAATTTGTGAAAATTATATAGGCTTTATTTTTTAATCTGTCGATGTGCACAAGAGTATAGTATGTTCCTGCAGTACCGGAGTGTGTCGAAAGTTCTTTTCCGTTTTCATAAATATTAAACCAGCCGAGGGAATAGTTTGGGATTCCCTTATGGATAAAAGTATATGTTTCTGCTTTCAGGTAATTATCTTTTTTTTCAAGACCTTTTAAATTGAGCTGAATAAATTTGATGTAATCTTTAAGCTTTATATTTAGATCTCCAGCGGGTTCGGTGTAGTCCAAATGATAGTCAAAGTTAGAAGGAACCGGTTCCAGCTTACCATCCTCTGTTCTATGTCCCCAGGTATCTTTTTGCTTTTGATTTTCGGGCCAGGATAATTTCACATTTAATTTTAAATCCTTATTGAATACCTTTTCAACTAATTGTTCCCAACTTTTACCAGTTACTTTTTCTAGCATTAATGTGGCCAGCGTATATCCTGCATTTGAATAAATGAACGGGTTTTGCTCGTCGGGTTTTACAGGTTCCAGCGTTAATACGAACTGCCCAAATTGTTTTCTTTTTTCCGGATTTGTCCCTTTGAAGCCGGGAATTACAGGGTCATCTTCTCCTTGGAATGGTTGTATTCCTGCTTTGTGTGACAGTAAATCCTGTAATGTCATATTAGCATACTCCGGTTTGCTTTTTTGTTTCCATTCGGGAAATAGATCAAAAAATTGGGTTGTCCATTTTAGTTTTCCATTTTCTACATATTTGGCAATAATAAACGCTGTCATCGCTTTTGTATTGGAGCCAATATGAAACCTGTCGTTTAATGTCGCTGCATCCGGAAGATTAACCGAATGCTTTCCTAAAGCTGCGATTTCCAGTGTGGATCTGCTGTCGATTACGGCGTAACTAATTTCGGGGATGTTATATGATTTCCTAATCGAGTCAGCGAAATTAATTGTTTTTTGACCAAAGCAAATTATTGATATTGTTAATAATAGTATTGTCGTTATTTTTTTCATTTTTATGTTTACTTTAAGGGGACTTGTGCTAGCTAGTTGTTAAGCAGTCAAATGTAATTAATTTTAATATGTGATAACGCAAAGCTAATAAGGGTTTTGCAATGATTATGATTTTTTAAGGTTACAATCATGACTTCTTCAGATTTGGGTGCTTTGTAATAAAACTTTGTGGCTTTGGGATTTGTTAAATGCAGATTTTGCGAAGCTCCTCAGAAACAGTAATTTTTTCGTAATCCGACTTCTGTCACAACCGTTATTTAACCAAAATCACAAAAAATTAATGAGCAGTCTGAAGTTTTATTAATATTTTTGACGTTTGAACCAAGAAAACACAGTTACTGATGGGTGAAAAATTACAATGGGTAAATCTTAAAAGCTTTCCATGGCTGATTTTTTTTATAGCGATAGCTGTTTGGATCGCCATTGCCGGCGCTAATTTCTATTACCAGCATCAGGGCGGTTATACAGGGACAGGGATTCTTTTCCCGATCTCGGTGATCTATCCCAATCAGTTTTTATGGAGCGGATTTGTGTTTGCGTTTTTGTTTCTGATTTCAGGGATTTTTGCTTTCAGATTTGCTAACAAGATGAATGTCTATCTTCTCTTTTTGATTGCTGTTATTTTGGTTTTATTAGGCAATCTGAGTCAGGGTAATTTCGATATTGCTTTCCTGCAGCCGTTTTATCTGAAAGGAAGACAATATTATGCTGATGCAATCAACATTACCGACGGACAGATTTGGCTGAGAGATTTCTCCGGGAATCTGGAACAGTTCCAGATGCACACCAAAACGCATCCGCCATTTGTAACGCTCCTGCATTATTGGATACTGAATATTTCCAATATTGAAACCCTGGCGATTGTGTTTTTTGCGATAGGAAGTTTATCATTTCCACTGTTCTATAAGATTTTGGTTGATCTCGGCTTCGAAGAAACCAGGAGGAAGTGGGCGCTGCTTTTGTTTGCCGTTGTGCCTTCTGTTAATATTTATCTTCTGGTTTCGATTGATGCATTGGTTTTAACTTCAACCCTGATCTTTTTATTAGGCTTTGCGAGAATTTTTCATCAGAATAAAATTGATTCCGTTTCATTTTTGCTGATTTCGTCAGGGTTGATTCTTACTAATCTTTTGACCTTTTCGGGATTATTTCTGTTTGCATTTTTAGGTTGCATCAGTTTCTATTTTTTATCAAAGGGAAAATGGAATTTTGTCTGGCTGAGCCTGATGGGTACTGTTGTTTTTATTTTGGTATTTGCAATGATATATGCCATGACGGGCTACAATCAATTGGAGACGTTCTTTTTGGCTTCAAAATCAGAAAATCCGGACGGTTTCCGATTGTTTCATCAGCCGTTTGTTTATTTAATGACAAGAATGGAAGATATTGGTGAGATTTTCCTGTTTTTATCTTTTGGATTTTTATCTGTTTTTTTCTCAAAAAAACCAGGAACGGAAGTTTTTGACTACCGGAATATCAATATTCTGTTTTTCTCTGCGATTTCAGCGATTTCAGCAATGCTTCTGACAGGTGCTTACGGAACGGGCGAAACAGCGAGGGCCTGTTTGTTTCTGGTTCCTTATTTTTTGATTTTGCTGAAGGGTATTAGTTCAGAGAATTTTAAAATCATGTTTTACCTCTGTCTTTTTCAAACGTTTGGGATGCAGATGATCGGGAATTTTTATTGGTAAAACAGAAAAAAAGATGCTGAATAATTTAACAGGACTGAGATTCTATACCGCATTTTGGGTTTTCCTATATCATTTTTGTGTTTATACGGGAGGAATGGATAATTTCTTTGTGAAGAAAGGTTATCTGGGTGTGGATATTTTCTTTGTATTGAGTGGTTTTATTTTGACTTATGCTTATCACAAAAGCTTCATCCTGGAAAAAGTGACCTCCAGGAAATATTATAATTTTCTGGTTAAGAGATTTGCGAAAATCTATCCGCTTCAGATATTAACATTTGTGATCGTTGGTATTCTTTTATTGGTCGGCAAATATGTTTTTCATCAGAAAGATCTAATCATCAGGCCGGATCATATTGTTTCAAACCTTTTGATGATCCACGCTTGGAACATCAATGATGCTTTGAGCTGGAATACCCATTCCTGGAGTTTATCCGATGAATGGTTTGCTTACCTGTTTTTATTTATTTCGGCGACTTTCATTATTAAACTGAATAAATTCTGGGGAAGAATTATTCTTGGTGCAGTTGTTCTTTTCTTTATTGTAAGATGGTTTAATATCGAGAATTTTGACCTTAATGAATATACTTACAAAGGCTTGGAAAGAATTATTCCTGAGTTTTTTCTGGGAATTTTAATAGGATTGTTAAGGTTTGATTTTACTGTTTCTAAAAAAGCAGCAAGCTTGATTTTTGCAGCCAGTGTTTTGATTTTACTGACTCTTACAATCACAGACTACAAAGTGGATGCTCTGTGTATGTTGTTGTTTGCGGGGATGATTTATTCACTGTCATTTCCGACGTATTTTGATAAGTTATTCAACTCAAAAAGAATAGTTTATCTGGGGAATATTTCGTTTGCTTTTTATATGTTCCAGTTGACAGCATTTTATTTGTTCAAACCTGTTCAGAATTATATAGCCCAATTAAATATCTCGGAATATATTTCCGGTTCTATAGAGTTGCTGATTTTAGCTTTACTCAATTTACTAATGGCGTCATTAGCCTTTAAATATTTTGAAGAACCAGTGAGGTTATATATTTTGAAAAAAATGATAAAAAATAATTGAACGTTAGGAGGAATTAAATCGAATTAATACTTATTTTATTTGACTCCAAAATCTTAAAATAAGAATTATATTTGAATTCTAATTCTAATTATAACAGATATACTTAGCAAAGGTAATTAATGGCATTTTTACATCCGGTTTTTACGGTTCTTTTTGTCTTCTTGATTCTCTACAGTTTTGTGGAAGTCAATAGAGAAGATGGCTTGCGAACTCCCAAATTTATTTTTTGGACCATTGCCGTATATATGATCGTAATTATTGGCTACAGGAGATATGTTGGTGCGGATTATCCTGTTTATGATTCGATGTACAGCCAATATTTTCCTACTGTTGATTATAGTCAGTTGATTGATAAAATGCTGTTTAGAAAATCAAGGATAGATGTAGAATGGATGTATGCCATGCTGAATAAATGGATCTATTCTACAGGCGTTCCGTTTAAAGAATTTACATTGATCAGCGCTATCATAACAATTACCGGAAAACTTGCCGTTTTTTACAAAGATTCCAAATATCCTGTTTTTGCAATTCTTCTTTTCCTGATTCCGGGATATTTCATTGCAGACAGCGGGCATATGAGACAGGCATTGGGGATGACAATGTGTGTTATATCTTTCAAATTTATCAAAGAGAGAAAAGTCTGGTGGTATCTTCTGTGTATTTATATTGCTTATGGGTTTCACAAATCCACGATTATCTTTTTGCCTGCTTACTGGCTCGCAACAATCCCGATGAATCCCAGCAGGATCTTCTATTCGATAATGATCTGCGTGATATTATCACCATTTCAGATATATAATTTGTTTTCAGGTTTTCTGGATACACTTAATGTTCAGGACGTTTCGAACGGATACAATGGTTACATCAATTATGAAGCTTCCGGCTCCAGTTTTCTCGACGGACAGATTTTGGTTTTTAGCTTCCTGCTGATTACTTATGACAAGGTCGCCTGTGAGAAGATCTATTATTATGAGTATATGCGAAATCTGCTGATTATGGGAATTTGTCTTTATTTTATTATGAGAAGTAATCCCGTTTTTTCAACCAGACTTGTAGGTTCTTACTTAGGATTTGCACCATTGGTTATTACCAATATTATTGCATCTATGGATAAAAAAAACACAAGATGGTTTTTCCATTTGTTCTTCGTTGTTTTTATGATATTTTACTATTTTGTATTTGTGAAATATCAGGGGAACGCAGGGCGCTTCACACCGGATAAATATCAAAACTTCCTTTGGTTTACTCAATAAAATTAGATGAAAAAAAATATAATACTTTTAGTAATATTTCTGGTTCTTGGATTATTGATATTTTATAATACCCAAGTTGTAATAGATTTTGCAGGAAAATATATTTATCCGTTAGACGATGCATATATCCACTTATCTATGGCAAAAAACTTTGCTGAATTTGGAACGTGGGGTATCACGCAATATGAATTTTCCTCTACCACGTCATCACCACTGTTCACTTTTCTGTTAGCTGTTCTGATTAAGATATTTGGAAATTGGCAATACATTCCACTGGTTGCCAATAGTATTGCCGGAATTGCTTTGATCCTTGTTTTTCATAGGTATCTGAAACAATTTTCACAATCAACTTATATTGTTGTTTTGTCATCAGTCGTTCTGCTAATGCCATTGCATCTGATGATAATGACGGGAATGGAGCACGTTTTTCACACGTTGGTGATGGTTTTGGTTTTACTCGGATTTCAAAAATATCTTGAAGATAAAACGCCGAGACACTTCTCCAATCTGGCATTGCTCTCAATTATTGCTGTCGGTTTCCGGTATGAGAGTTTGTTTTTTGTTTTCTTTATCTGCATTTACCTTTTTTTCATCAAAAAAGATTATGTTATAGGTGTGGCTTTAGGAATTCTGGCGCTTTTGCCGGTTCTGGTTTATGGTTATATTTCCATTGACAACGGCTCATTTTTCTTACCAAATTCTTTGATTCTAAAAGGGAATACCAATGACGGTATTGTGGGTTTCCTAACCAGAGTTGCAGGAAATGCCTACCGTGGAATTTCAGTTCTGGTGTTAGTTCTAATTTTATTGATTCAGGTTTTTGTCAAATCAAAACATCAAACAACATTAACGGATAAGATTTCAAAAAATGCTATTCCGTTTGTGGTGTTTTGCGGGTTTGTCGTTCATCTTTTATTTGCTAATTTCGGCTGGCTGATACGGTATGAAGCTTATCTTGTAGTGATTGTCTTATTTGCAATAACGCCTTTTATTAATGAGGTTTTCAATAAAAATGCGACAAATAAATTTCTAAAATTCGGAACTATTTTTCTTTTACTGGTTACATTCTATATGCGGTTTGGAACAATGCTGGAAAAGCAGCCGACCGCATCCAAAAATATCTTTGACCAGCAGATTCAGCTGGCGGATTTTCTTCATCAGTATTACGGAAACTCGAAAGTTATTGCCAATGATATCGGGGCGATTACTTATTTCAATAATATTCATCTTTTGGACACTTACGGTTTAGGAAGTATAGAAGTGGCGAAACTCAGAAAAAGTGACCACGGAAAATTTACCGATAACAAGGCTTTGCAACAATATGTTTACGATACGGCAAAAAATCAGAATTTTGATGTGGCTTTGGTTTTTGATGAATGGGTAAAAATGCCGGATTATTTTTCAAAAGTCGGAACTTTGACGATTCAGAATAATTATATGTCAGGAGGAGCAACAGTTTCTTTTTACTCTGTGCAGAAAGAGAATACCCAGAGCCTTAAAAATCAGTTAATTCAATTTTCTAAGGAAACACCAAAAGACGTTATCATAAAAATTGTAGATTAGAACTATGGAATTCGAAGACTTTATTATTGCGCCCAGAAAAATCCGAACGGAGAAATGGCAAATCGGAGACGGAATCACCAACGACATCAAAGAAGACAGTATTGTTCTGCTATTTGTTTCAGATTACCGTGGCGCTGACGGCGAGGCGGAAAGTCAGGATTTTACAGGTGTACGAAAAGAATTTTATAAACTGTCTCAGCTCGATTTTGAGATTCCGGTTGTGGATTTAGGAGATTTGGTTTCCGGAAGGACGCCGCAGGATTCGCATTACATCTTGCAGGAAGTTTTGTCAGCTTGTCATTACAAAGGTGCGATCCCGGTGATTGTTGGCGGAAGTAATGACTTCGCATTTTCGCTTTTTTCAGCGCTCAATTTTCATCAGCAAGATATCAGCTACACCCAAATCAGCAATGTGGTGTCGCTGAAACAGGATGAAGAAATCCATGAGTCTAATTTTTTAAGTAAAATCTTAGGCTCCAAAAATTTCTCTATCAAAAATTACCATCATCTGGGCTATCAGAAACATCTGAACGAAATGGATTCTGTAAAGCTCATCAAAGAAGTTCAGTTTGATATTATCAGATTGGCAGAGATGATGAATTCTACTGAGAAAACAGAACCATACTTTCGTAAAGCAGACTTGGTTACAATTAATTGTGATGCGATTGAAAGTTTTGGTGAGGCTTTTTCTATGAATCCGCAAGTGAATGGACTTAACAGAAGGGAGATTTGTGCCTATATGAAAGAAATCGGCTTGAGTGAAAGATTGAAATCTGTAGGGATTTTCAATTATAATATCTATTCTGATTCTCAACTTAACCATCAGCTCTTGGCACAGATGATTTGGTATCTGATAGAAGGAATCAATATTCAAAAATCACATCCGAAAGAGAAATCGTACGAGACATTTTATGTTTTGATTAATGACGAGCAATATGCTTTCAAGAGAGAGGTTTTCAGCAATCTGTGGTATTTTGGAGATGATGAGGATATTGATAACTGCATACCCTGCTCGCGGTCTGATTTTGATGAGGCTAAAAAAGGATTTTTAGGTCCGAGATTTACAAGAAATTAATATTTATAATGCTGTTGTAAAACTACTGTTCAAAAGAAGAAAGGTGCAAGAAGAAAGCTCCGTAGGAGCGAAATGTTTGTAGATAAAAACCAACAGGTAAAGCTCCAGAGGAGCGATATGTTTTGTAATGTCTGAAAAATTAAACATCAAAGTTTCAATCATTGTTCCGGTTTATAATGTCGAATTATATCTGGAAAAATGCTTGTTGTCATTGGTCAATCAGACTTTGCAAGACATCGAAATTTTGGTGGTGAATGATGGAAGCAGCGATAACTCTCAACAAATCATCGAAAAATTCCGGCAAGAGTATCCGGATAGGATTTTTGGTTTCATAAAAGAAAACGGCGGACTCAGCGATGCGCGCAATTTCGGAATCGACAGAGCAAGAGGAGAATTTCTGGGTTTTGTTGATAGTGATGATTACGTGTCGGAATCGATGTTCGAAGAGATGTATGAACTGGCAGTCAAGCATCAGGCAGAAATGACGATTTGTAATCTTCAAAAGGTTGATGAAAATGGTAATGTGACTCAGAAATTAACCCAACTTCCAGGGTTTCCGGAGAAAATCGTTCTGGAGAATAACCTTTCTGTTTTTTCGGACATCTCTTATTTCGCTTGTAACAAATTATTTAAAAAGGAATTATTTCAAAATAAAAGGTTCAAAAAAGGGATTCATTTTGAAGATATCGAATTGATTCCGCAATTGCTGCTTCGGTGCCGGGTTTTGGCATTCACTCCAAGCTATCATTATCAATATCTGGAAAGACAGGATTCTATCAGTAAAAGCCACACAACAAAAGGTTTGGATATACTGAAAGCTGTAGAAACTGTGAGCGAAAGTTTTAACCAAAGCCGTTTTTCCAATCACTCGAAAGCTTTGAAGAATTTTCAGATATTGGAGGGTGTTTATACTTTCCTGGCCTATCTGGCCTTTGTGAGAACGGACTCTGATTTTTACAGAATGTCAGAAGGATTGGATCGGTTTATAACAGTCAATAATTTAAAAATTAAAGATATATTGCAATATAAGCGGTTTGGTAAGAATTATCTATTATCTTTGCCATTGAAGAAAAAAATTTATTATATCCTTAGTCTTTTTAAGTTGAGGAGACTTGTCAGGATATTGATTAATCAATAATACAAAGCAAAAAACACTAATGACTAATAATTTCGAAACTTTTTTGGAAAGCACCGGAATATCTTTTTTCTATTTTAAGCTTTTGCTTGGCTTTGTGTTTTCGTTTTTGATTACTTACTTCGCAATTCCTACAATAATAAAAATCTCCAGGAGAAAAAACCTGATGGATGAACCGGGCGCAAGAAGCTCTCATCTCAGAAAAATACCAAATTTGGGCGGGATCGCCATCTTTTTTTCATTAGGTGTTTGCGCACCGATTTTCGCTTACGAACTATTTGACCGGTACAAATTTTTATTTGC
>WPCJ01367575.1_pt1 | contig 57843 bp, 62 predicted proteins | sample 5399831 | NCBI WGS metagenome assembly WPCJ01 (sample SAMN12869470, study PRJNA574797) | sludge metagenome | isolation source: wastewater treatment of pH10 | place: China:Beijing | collected 2019-05-20
AGAACGGCAGCAGCGCAGCCGAGGCGATTACGAGAGACTTAAGAGTGCGCATAGCATTCTCCTTACACAAATTACCTTTAGCGCGGTCCCTTATCGGGCGGACGATGTTGGGAGCAAATCGTCCATGCCGCGCTGACAGGACCGACATATCGGCGGTAATTGCGGCACGAAATGCCCGCTTCTGTGGAGAGAACCTGACGAGAACATGGCAAAAATGCGATGTTGCATTATCGCAACGGCGAGTTCCGTCACCTATATAACAAGTCAGTTCCAATAACAGATGACCAGACACCTGCCGAAATGGAACGAAGCCGCTGAAATCTCTACAAATTTGTCAGTTATCAGCAGTACCAGTTCGGTTTTTAGCTGCAATCTTCTGACCGAAATGGCATGAAAAGATCGAAGAATCTCGATAAGAAAGTGTTTACCTTGTTGAACGATCACGAGCCTCGCCTGCTTGCCAAATGTCCGGTTCTGGTCACCGGCGGCGCACGGCGCATTGGAAAGGCAATTGTCGAAGACCTTGCCGCCCACGGCTTCCCGGTCGCCATACACTATAATCACTCCATCGATGAAGGCGCGGCCCTTGCAACGGCCATAAACGAACGAGGCGGGAAAGCCTGTGTCGTGCGCGCAGACCTTTCGTCCGAATCCGATGTTCGCAATCTTGTGAAAGATGCGTCGCGCCAGATCGGGCCGATCCGGCTTCTCGTCAATAATGCGTCCCTTTTCGAAGATGATCACATCGGTCAATTGGATATGGCGCTATGGGACAAGCACTTTGCCATCCATCTCAAGGCGCCGGTCCTGCTGGCTGAAGAAATGGCGAAAGCCCTTCCGGACGGTGAAGAAGCACTCGTCGTCAATGTCATCGACCAGCGCGTCTGGAAGCTCAACCCGAACTTCTTTTCCTATACACTCTCGAAGACAGCTCTCTGGAATGCCACCCGAACCATGGCGCAGGCGCTAGCACCGCAAATCCGGGTCAACGCAATCGCTCCCGGCCCGACCTTGCCAAGCGAACGACAGCAGCCGGGCGACTTCGAACAGCAGGTCGGGAAACTTCTTTTACAGCGCGCGCCGGAATTGTCGGAATTCGGGCGTACTGTTCGCTACTTCTGGGAAAGCCGCTCGGTCACCGGCCAGATGATTGCCCTTGATGGCGGACAGCATCTGGCATGGGAAACCCCCGATATTGCAGGAATTACCGAATGACTGGAAACCGCAAGAACAATGAGGATACCGCTGCAAAGCTGCCGTCTGATGACGAGCAGGATGTGGCGGGTATTATCATTGGTGACGCGGAAACCGAAGAGGATGACGAAAGCGACGATATAATCGACGTTCAGGCATCGCCGTCCGCTGCCGATTCCATTCAATGGGATTCCTCAGATGGCCTGCCCGATATCGAGGGCCTGAGCGGTCAGGACATTATCAATGCCTTCGTGAAGCGCCTGCCCAACAATCCGGGCGTCTATCGCATGTTCAACAGCGATGGCGATGTGCTTTATGTCGGCAAGGCACGCAATCTCAAGAAGCGCGTGTCCAATTATGCACGCGGGATCGGCCATTCGAATCGCATAACGCGGATGATCCGCGAAACGGTGACGATGGAATTCGTCGTCACTCGCACGGAAACCGAAGCCTTGTTGCTGGAAGCCAATCTCATCAAGAGGTTGCGCCCGCGCTTCAACGTGCTGATGCGCGACGACAAGTCGTTTCCCTATATTCTCCTGACTGGGGACCATCGGGCACCCGGCATTTTCAAGCATCGCGGTGCGCGGTCCCGCAAGGGTGACTATTTCGGCCCATTCGCCTCCGCTGGCGCCGTCGGTCGCACGATCAACGCGCTTCAGCGCGCCTTCCTGCTGCGGACCTGCACGGATTCGGTTTTTGAAACGCGCACCCGTCCCTGCCTTCTCTTTCAGATCAAGCGTTGTTCCGGCCCCTGTACGCACGAGATCAGCGATGAGGACTATGCTGAGCTTGTCCGCGAGGCCAAGGCATTTCTGTCCGGAAAGAGCCAGTCGGTAAAGGACCATCTTGCAACAGCGATGCAGGCCGCATCGGCAGACCTCGATTTCGAACATGCCGCAGTTTACCGGGATCGTCTGGCCGCGCTTTCGCACGTCCAGTCACATCAGGGCATCAACCCGCAGACGGTCGAAGAGGCCGACGTTTTCGCCATCCATCAGGAAGGCGGCATGACCTGCATTCAGGTCTTCTTCTTCCGTACCGGTCAGAATTGGGGCAACCGCGCCTATTTTCCCAAGGCAGACAGTTCACTTGGCCCGGCGGAGGTTCTGGGGGCATTCCTGTCTCAGTTCTACGACGACAAGCCATGTCCGCGTCTCGTTCTCTTGTCCGAGACTGTTGAGGAACAATCGCTGATCGCCGAGGCGCTCTCGACGCGCGCGGGGCATAAGGTACAGGTCAATGTTCCCCAGCGCGGCGAGAAGAAAGATCTTGTCGATCACGCGCTTACCAATGCGCGCGAAGCGCTTGGACGACGGCTTGCCGAAACATCATCGCAAGCGCGCCTGCTGCAAGGCATGGCCGAGACCTTCGGCCTGGCCCAGCCGCCGCGTCGCATCGAGGTCTATGATAACTCGCATATTATGGGCACGAATGCTGTCGGCGGCATGATCGTCGCCGGACCGGAAGGTTTCGTCAAAAATCAGTATCGCAAGTTCAACATCCGTTCGACCGACATCACGCCGGGCGACGATTTCGGCATGATGCGCGAGGTGATCGAGCGGCGCTTCTCGCGCCTGGTCAAGGAACATGGCACACCCGAAGAACCAACCGATGCAGAAGCAATCGATACGTTTCCCGCATGGCCCGATGTCATTCTGATCGACGGTGGGCAAGGTCAGGTTGGTGCGGTCAGGCAAATTCTCGGTGAGCTAGGGATCAGCCACCTCGTCAATGCAATCGGCATCGCCAAGGGCGTTGACCGTGAAGCGGGACGCGAGCGTTTCTTCGTGGAAGGCAAGCAGGCGTTCACACTGCCGCCGCGCGATCCCGTACTCTATTTCATCCAGCGCCTGCGCGACGAAGCACACCGGTTCGCCATCGGCACGCACCGCGCCCGGCGCAAGAAGGAAATGGTCAAGAATCCGCTCGACGAGATTGCGGGAATCGGCCCGTCGCGCAAGCGTGCGCTTCTGCACCATTTCGGAACTGCAAAGGCCGTCTCCAGAGCCGCGATTGCCGACCTTATGCAGATCGAAGGCATCTCTGAAGCCATGGCCAAGACGATTCACGATCATTTTCGCGACAGATGACGTAATTTTGTCCGAGATTCGTGCACAAGCGTCATTAGGTCCCGGCACAACATATTCGCAGGTGTTGATTTTATCGGTCATCCCTGTTGATGTGCGCTAGAGCATTTTCGAGCCAACAGCGCGAAACGGTTTTGCGTTCGGAAATGCATAAAAACAGATGGTTAGAGCAGTTCGAATGATACTGCTGAAAACAGGAACCGCTCTAACAACGATGCGGCGGAACAATGCAGAAAAAACATACCCTCTCCTTGCCCAATATCCTCACCTATGGCCGGATCATCGCCGTCCCCCTTGTGGTATTGTGCTTCTTTATCGAGGGGAAACTGGAATCGAGCGATTTCGCCCGATGGACAGCTCTGGGATTGTTTGCCGTCGCCAGTATCACGGACTTTTTCGACGGCTATCTCGCCCGCATCTGGAAACAGACATCGACCATCGGTCGCATGCTTGACCCGATTGCCGATAAGCTTCTCGTATCCGCCATTCTGTTGCTTCTCGCAGCTGATGGTACCATTGCCGGCTGGACGCTTTGGGCCGCAATCATCATCCTGTGCCGCGAAATCCTGGTTTCGGGTCTGCGTGAATATCTTGCGGAACTCAAGGTCAGTGTTCCCGTTTCCCGTCTGGCCAAGTGGAAGACGACCGCGCAAATGATTGCGCTCGCATTTCTGCTCGCAGGCCCTGCCGGTGACAAAGTCATGCCCTATGTAACGGAAATTGGCATTGTCCTGCTTTGGGTCTCGGCGCTTCTGACGCTTTATACGGGCTGGGATTACTTCAAGGCGGGCCTCAAACACGTAATGGATTGATCCAGTGACGGTAAAACTCGTTTATTTCGCATGGGTGCGCGAGAAAATCGGCAAGGGCGAGGAGGTCATTGAACTCCCCTCACCCAAAACAACCGTGGGCGATCTGATCAGCCACCTGAAATCGCTTGGGCATGAATATGAAGCTGCCTTCGAGCATGAGCACGTCATTCGTGCCGCGATCAATCAGGAACATGCCGAGCATATTGAACTCGTGAATGATGGCGATGAAGTTGCGCTCTTTCCGCCCATGACGGGAGGATGAGATGAGCGGGCAAGAGCATTTCCAGCAAAAGTGCGGAGCGCCTACGCGAGGAAATCAGTCCACAGGACTGATTTCTAATCCCGCTCCGATGCGTAGGATAATGCGTAAAAACAAAACATAGGGCATTTTCAATGATTCAAGCAAAACTGGAAATGCCCTAATGACGTGCCCACTTTTCGTCGGCATAAGAAGCGAAGACTTCGATATCTCAGCGGAACTGCGCAAGCTTGAGCATGGGCGCACGGATATCGGCGCCATCGTCACCTTTACCGGTCTGTGTCGCGATGAAAGCGGCACGCTTTCCGCTTTGGAGCTGGAGCATTATCGCGGCATGGCCGAAGCGGAAATCACCCGCATCGCCCGACAGGCTATCGAGCGCTGGCCGATAACAGCCCTCACGATCATTCACCGTTACGGGCTCATCAAACCGGGCGAAAACATCGTTCTGGTCGCAGCGGCATCATCGCATCGACATGCCGCTTTCGAAGCTGCATCATTCCTGATGGATTACATGAAAACAGACGCTCCATTCTGGAAAAGGGAGCATCTGGCAGACGGTTCTGTCGGCGGTTGGGTGTCGTCCAAGGAGGAAGATGAAAAGATCCGAGAACGCTGGCAACAGTCATAATCTTCCGATTACCAGCAATTCTACTGATCTCTATTTCCCATTTTAATTGCGAATTAACTATTTAACCCCCTAAAATAATGGATAATTTAGTCGGCGTGTTCTTGCGTCGCCACAATTTTCACATGAAGATTTCGCTAATGTCAGCCTTATGAATCAGGCGCTGACAAGCGATGATGACAGGCAGATTGGAATCCCCATTAGCGCCATCTGTCTGGTAACAAACAACGCGTGCGGGAACGGAAGTTTCGGGCTTTAACGATGCGAAATGGACTGGCGAAAACCCTTTCAATTGCGGCAGCACTTGTGGTCGGCATTGGCGCGCTTGGCGGCGCTGCCTTGTTCCTGACCACATCCATGCCGACAAGCAGCATAGCGGCGGAAAAAACGGTCAGCGGCAAAGTGATGTATCGCGAACGTATCGCGCTGCCGCCGGAGGCAAACCTGACCGTTCAGCTTTCCGACATCTCTCTGGCCGACGCCCCCTCCAAAGTCATTGGAGAAACCAGGATTGAATCCGTTCAGGGTTCGCCGATCCCGTTCGCCATCAATTTTGATACGGACCAGATTCAGCCCGGCCATACCTATGCCTTGCAAGCGCGGATTTCGGCGGGCGATACGCTATGGTTCGTCAATGACGAACGCTACGCCATCGATCCGGAGAATCCCGGCACCCCGGCAGAAATCAAGGTTGTGATGGTTCGCAAGAGCGGCGACGAAGGTGCTGCCATCGGCATTGAGGGCAAGGACTGGCTGGCGGAAGACATTCAAGGCGGCGGCGTGATCGACAATGCACAGACGACATTGACGGTCTCGACCGATGGCACCGTCAGCGGTTCGGGTGGCTGCAATCGTTATTTCAGCAAGGCAATCGTCACTGGCGAGAACATTTCCTTCGCCGATATCGGATCGACCTATGTTCAATGCCCGCCCGCTCTTATGACGCAGGAGCGCAAGTTCCTCGACGTGCTTGGCAAGACGAAGTCCTACAAGATCGACATGGGGAAACTGGTTCTCTTCGATGACGACGGAAAAGAAATGGCAAGGCTCGCACAAAGCCTTTGAAACTAAAAAAGCCCGGTTAAACCGGGCTTTTTCTTTGAATTCCGGGTGGGATTAGCCGACGATTTCGGTGCCCGAGAACCAGTATGCGATTTCTTCTGCAGCGGTTTCAGGAGCGTCCGAACCGTGCACGGAGTTTTCGCCGATCGACAGGGCGAATTCCTTGCGGATGGTACCTTCGTCAGCGTTTGCCGGGTTGGTTGCACCCATGACTTCGCGGTTCTTGGCGATGGCGTTTTCGCCTTCGAGAACCTGAACAATCGTCGGGCCAGAAGACATGAATTCGGTCAGTTCGCCGAAGAACGGGCGATCCTTGTGAACAGCATAGAAGCCTTCAGCTTCACGCAGGCTCATCCAGACGCGCTTCGAAGCGACAACGCGCAGGCCAGCTGCTTCGAGCTTGGCAGTGATGGCGCCGGTCAGGTTGCGGCGGGTCGCATCGGGCTTGATCATGGAGAAGGTACGTTCGATTGCCATTATGACACCTTGTTCGCTGGAATTTTTAGAAAAGTGAGGCTCTATACCGTCGATAGGCCGAATTGCCAAGAGGCGAACCGATTAGCACCTTGAGAGAGCATAGAATTGATTGCATAGATACGCCGTGCCGATTCAACTTCGCGGGAAGCGGCATGGACAGGTGTTCAGGGGGCTCTCATGGAACAGTACTTTCAGATGTTCGCCTATTATAACCGATGGGCAAATGAACTGGTCTATGCTGCGGCTGCCGAGCTGAGCGACGAGGAATACAGGCTCGATCTCGGCTTGTTCTTTGGTTCCATTCACCGCACCTTCAATCATTTGCTGGTTGCCGACCGCATCTGGATGAAACGCTTCACCACCGAAGGCGATCATCCGAAGACGCTCGACGCTATTATTTCCGACAATTTCATCATGCTGCGTGACCTGCGGCAGGCGGAAGACGCGCGCATTTGCCGCTATGCCGACAGCCTCGACACACAGAAGCTTGCCGGACGCTATACTTACACCCCTACTCGTGAAATGCGCACGATAAGCCAGCGGCTCGCTCCCTCGCTTGCTCATATGTTCAACCACCAGACCCACCATCGCGGACAGATTCACGCCGCGTTCACACGGCTGGGTACGGAAGCTCCGTCACTCGATCTTGCACATTTCCTGCGGACGGAAGAGGGACGGCGTTTCGCCTGACTGACGTTGATACTTGCGGAAACGCTTCAAGCCGTGCAAAAGCGCTTTCACCATGCTTATCCTTGACGACATCTCCGTACGAATTGCCGGACGCCTCCTGATCGACCACGCCAGCGTAACGCTGCCAGCGGGATCGAAGACGGGTTTTGTGGGCCGCAACGGCACCGGCAAATCGACCCTGTTCCGTGTGATTACGGGCGATCTTGCGCCGGAAACAGGCAGCATCTCGCTTCCCAAAAATACCCGTATCGGTCAGGTGGCGCAGGAAGCGCCCGGCACAGAGGATGCACTGATCGAAATCGTCATGAAGGCGGACAAGGAGCGCACAGCACTTCTTGAAGAGGCTGACACGGCAACCGATCCGCACCGCATTGCCGAGATTCACACCCGCCTCGCCGACATCGACGCTCACTCTGCGGAAGCTCGCGCAGGCGCCATTCTGTCCGGTCTCGGTTTCAACGCCGAAGCACAACGCCAGCCCGCATCCGCCTTTTCCGGCGGCTGGCGTATGCGTGTCGCTCTGGCAGCGGTTCTTTTTGCCGAGCCGGACCTGCTGCTCCTCGACGAACCAACCAACTATCTCGACCTTGAAGGCGTGCTGTGGCTGGTCGACTATGTGAAGCGCTATCCGCACACAGTCATCATCATCAGCCACGACCGTGATCTCCTCAACTCGGCGACCAGCTCGATCATGCATCTCGACCAGAAGAAGATCAGCTTCTGGCGAGGCAACTACGATCAGTTCGAGCGCCAGCGCCACGAAATGCTGGAATTGCAGCAGAAGGCCCACGCAAAGCAGGAAGCCCACCGCAAGCACATGGAATCCTTCGTGGAACGGTTCCGTGCCAAGGCCACCAAGGCCCGTCAGGCGCAATCGCGCATGAAGGCTTTGGAAAAGCTCAAGCCAATCGAGCTTTACGTTGAAAGCAATGTGCAGCCGTTTCGTTTTCCGGATGCAGACAAAAAGACGGCATCGCCTGTCATCGCGCTTGATAATGCCGATGTCGGTTATGTACCGGGCAAGCCCGTCCTTCGCAATGTAACCTTGCGTATCGACAATGACGACCGCATCGCCCTCCTCGGCTCGAATGGTAACGGCAAGTCGACGCTGGCCAAGCTTATTGCCGGACGGTTACAACCGGAAAAAGGCACGCTCACACTTTCGCCGAGCCTGAAAGTCGCCTTCTTCGCACAGCATCAGATGGATGATCTGATCCCCGAAGACAACGCCATTGAGCATGTGCGCAAGCTCATGCCGACGGAACCGGAGGCGAAGGTGCGTGCGCGGGTTGCGCAGATGGGCCTTTCGACAGAGAAGATGCTGACACCGGCCAAAGACCTGTCCGGTGGCGAGAAAGCACGCCTCCTGATGGGGCTTGCGACCTTTCACGGTCCCAACCTGCTGATCCTCGACGAACCAACCAACCATCTCGACATCGACAGCCGCGAAGAGCTTGTGCATGCGCTCAACGCTTTCAACGGCGCGGTTATCCTGATTGCCCACGACCGCCATCTGATCGAAGCCACGATGGAACGGCTCTGGCTGGTCCGCGAAGGCGGCGTGAAGGCATTTGACGGCGATCTCGATGAATACCGGCAGATCGTCCTTGCCGATGCCAAGGGAGAACCGGCCGCCGACCGTGACGATAGTGCCAAGGTCAACAAGGCCGAACAGCGAAAACTTGCTGCCCAGAAACGTGAAACCCTGGCGCCGCTACAGAAAAAGATCAAGGAAGCCGAAGCCTTGATCCAAAAACTGCAGAAACAGATACAAGGCTTCTCGTCACAACTGGAAGACCCGGCCCTTTACGAGAAGGAACCTCAGAAGGCTATCCGGATCAACAAGGACATGAGCGACGCCCGTTCTGCACTTGCGGATGCTGAGGACAAGTGGCTGGAGCTTTCCACCGAATATGAAGAAGCGATGGCGGATTAAAACAGCCATTGCTTCGGCGCACCGCCGCCTAAGCGAACATTAACAAGGCCACGATTGCCAGCGCCAGCCAACCCACGATGCGCATGGCAACCGGCAGAGGACGGGGCATGAACCGCACCGCGAGAAGCGCGAAAATAACGGTCAGAGTGGGAAACCCGAAATAAACGGCAGCGTACCCGCTCTGCCCTTCAAAGGAAGAGCCGAAGACGCCCAGCTTTTCGAGTGGTATCAGCGCAACCAGCGCTGCAAGAGCCGAAAGCAGCAACAGCAGCAATCTGTCGGAAATATTGCAGAGCATCGTCATCAATCAGCTCTGGGGACGCAGGCGGGTACGCATCAGGGCATAAAGACCGAATGCACCGAGGATCAGACCGATGGTCGTATAGACCTCGTCAGGCGTTTCGGCCCCACGGCGCAATACGAGATCGGCTTTTGAAAGCTGAAGCCCATCTGTGTTTCCCTGCACCAGACGAAATGCATAAAGCCCCGGAATGACCGGATCGATGTCCCCGGCGCTCTGACGCAGAACGCTGCCATCCTGCGGGCGGTCCGTATTGATGGAACCGCTGGTGGAGGCGAAATCGAGTCCCAGGGAGAGAACCGGCTGGCCGTCGCGGCTGACCGCAAGGGTCACCGCCGAGCGCCTTTCCGCGGGCACGTAACCCGGCAAAGGCGTGGCATCGATGAACACACGCACCGGCCCATCATCCGCCGACAGCCTGACTTCCTGTATCTTGAAACCGCTTTGACGGTTTTCAAGCATCGTCCAGCGGCCAATCTCGCTGCCGGTGAAATGACGCATATACCAGGGATAGCCGATACCAAGGCCAAAACCGGCGACGATCATCAAAATGAATAGAGCCCGTATCACGCCTTGCGCTCCCAGCGGCGATCTGGCGTTTGCTGCCAATAGGTCAAGTCGTGGTTTCCTGCCTTGAAATTCTTCCATTGCCCCCGGGCAATATCGAGCTGCTCCTGATCATGTCCGTCGAACATGACGACAAGCCGCTCATAGGCATCCGCCTGCTCAAGCCCCACACCCTCTACGAGAAAGCGTACCGTCGCACCGTTCGGATTGGCTTCACTTGTGGTCAGCAAGACCGGCTGGTGTTCGGGGTGAGGCTCCTTATCTGTGCCATGGGCTACGAAAGAGGTGTCGGAGAAGGTCCAGAGCAAACCATCCAGCGCATCGCGTCTTTCTTCGCTGACGGTCTGGATCGTGACGCGCCAGCCGCGCCCGAGCGAGCGCTCGACCAGACCGGGCAAGGCCTCATCGAGTGTCGATTCCGTCAGATGGTAGAAGAGAATTTCCGCCATGCATTATCCGTTTCGGAAATGGGTGAAGAAACTGATTCCGCTTCTCCACCCATCCTGTTGTTTGGAAAAGATTTTAGCTTTCGAAATGATCCCGGACAAGACGGTCCAGCAGACGCACGCCATAGCCGGAAGCCCATGTCTGGCTATACTCGTTTGCTGGCGACCCCATGGCCGTTCCGGCAACATCGAGATGCGCCCAAGGCGTCTCACCGACAAAGCGCTTCAGGAACTGTGCTGCCGTGATCGATCCACCGTAACGGCCTGCACTGTTCTTCATGTCAGCAAACTTCGAATCGATCATCTTGTCGTATTCAGTGCCAAGTGGCAGGCGCCACAGCTTTTCGCCGGTCGACTGGCCCGCATCATAAAGCTGGTCAGCAAGCTCATCGTCATTGGAGAAGAGACCGGCATGATACTGGCCGAGTGCGACCATGACCGCGCCCGTAAGGGTGGCCAGATTGATGATGAAGCGCGGCTTGAAACGATCATTCGTATAGTGCAGCGCATCGGCGAGAACGAGACGGCCTTCAGCATCAGTATTGATGACTTCAATCGTCTGCCCCGACATGGATGTCACGATGTCGCCCGGACGCTGTGCATTGCCGTCCGGCATGTTCTCGACAAGGCCGATAATGCCGATGGCGTTGACCTTTGCCTTGCGACCGGCCAGAGCGCGCATCAGGCCCGTTACGGCTGCAGCACCGCCCATGTCACCCTTCATGTCTTCCATGCCACCAGCAGGCTTGATGGAAATACCACCCGTATCGAACACGACGCCCTTGCCGACGAAAGCAACCGGCTTTTCCTTGCTCTTCGCGCCCTGCCATTCCATGACAACCAGTCGCGGCGGGCGAACGGAACCCTGTGCTACGCCCAGAAGCGCGCCCATGCCGAGCTTCTTCATTTCCTTCTCGCCGAGGATCTCGACCTTCACGCCAAGCTTTCCGAGCTTTTCAGCTTCTTGTGCGAACTCGACCGGACCGAGAATATTCGCAGGCTCGTTGACGAGATTACGCGCCTGGAGAACACCGTCCGCGACCGCTTCTGCAACTTCAAAAGCACGCTTTGCCGTATGCGGGTCCGCGACGCAGATGCTGATCTTGGCGGCGTGTTTCGGATCGCCATTTTCCTCATTGTTCTTGCGCGTCTTGTAGCGCTCGAACTTGTAGGAGCGCAGAATCATGCCGAGCGCCAGATCTGCCGCTTCGTCACCGGCGATGGTGGTTTCAGGCAAGGCCAGTGTCACGGTTGCCCGCTCAGCCTTGCCGATTCGTGAAAACGCTGCGCCACCAATCTTGAGCCAGTCGTCATTGCCAAGCCTGCCGGTTTCGCCGACGCCGACCAGAACGATCTTGTCGATGCCGCTGGAAGTTGTCTCAATCGCTTCCGCCGTCTTGCCCAATGCGCCGGTGAATCCGGAAATTTCGGCAATACGCTTGATCTTTTCCGCACCGCCGACGGCTTCAGCCGCTTCATCCGCAAAACCGCCGCCCTTCGCGACGAGGACGATAGACACGCCTTTTTCCGGTACTGCAAAATCGCTGAAAGAGATCGAAGGACGTTTAGACATGACAACTCCAAACTTGGTGTCGATTTGAGAATGACACGATTGTGTCGCGACTTTTCCCCACTCATGTGAGACGAATATGGCAAAACAGCAAGAGTAGATCCCAGATTGTTTCAGTTTTAGCCCGAGGAAAGCCGTGCAGGACACAATTGCAAACTCGTCTTATCTGTTCTCTGCAAAAACTGGTTGCCTTGAGCCGACTCATCACCCATTAAGGGAAACAGCAGAGCTGGCATCTTCACGACGCTTTTAGTAATCTGTTAACCGCGTTTATTGGGCCAATCTTAGCCAAGCGTCATTAAGTTTAGTGATTATCGCGAGTACCGCAGCCAATTTCGGATGCGCGCTCCTTCAACGGAACCGGGATGTAGACTCCACCTATGCGATTGATTGAGTTGTACATCTTGCGCCGGGTGGCGATCATGTTCCTCGCAGTGCTGGGGGCAGCAGTCGGCATTACCTGGACCGTGCAGGTGCTTCAGCGCATCGACTTTCTGACCACAAGCGGACAGACATTCCAGACAATCGTTCAATTCAGCTCGCTGTTGATTCCGTCAGCCATCCCGCTCGTGATGCCGTTTGCGCTGATCATTGCGATCACGCAGACGCTGTCCACCATGAACCAGGATTCCGAGCTGGTGGTCATCAATGCATCGGGTGCTCCGCGCAGCGCGGTGATGCGCCCTATTCTGATTCTTGCGGCCGTGATTTCCGTCGTCTCGTTTCTCGTCGCCAATTATGTCGATCCCTATGCGCGCATGAACATGCGCGCGATGATCGCCAATGCCAGCGCCGATCTGATGAATGTCATCGTTCAGGAAGGCAACTTCCGCAAGCTCGCCGACAATCTCTATATTCAGGTCGCGGAACGACGCGCCGACGGCAGCATTGGCGGGCTTTTCATCGCCGATTCCCGCGATCCCGCGCTCGACCTCATCTATTATGCTGCCGATGGCGCGATTGCTTCGACGCCAAGCGGCGACATGCTGTTGATGCAGAATGGCGAAGTACAGCGGCGTGATGTGTCCGATGGCACTGTTTCGATCATCAAGTTCAATTCCTACGCATTCGATCTCAGCCAGTTTGCCTCAGCCGGTGACGATTTCGTCATCTATGCGAAGGATCGTCCGCTATCCTATCTTTTGAACCCGGACCCGAACGATCCGATCCTTCAGACCCGCCCATTGCGCTACAAGGCTGAATTGCACCGGCGCCTGACGCAATGGCTCTATCCGGTAGTCTTTGCGATGATTGCACTGGCTTTTGCGGGCGATTCCCGTTCGCATCGCGAAGCTCGTGTCTCCGCATCCTTCTCGGCGATCAGCACCGCTCTTCTCGTTTATTGGGCTGGTTATTTTGCATCAGATCGCGCAGACAAGGATGCTGGCTATATCGTCGTCATGTACCTCGTCCCGCTCGCCGTCATGCTCGTGACGGGCTTTGCGCTCGCCACCGGGCGAAGGATCGGCCTGCCAGACAAATGGAACGACCGTATTCTCGACAATTTCGACAGTCTGAGAAACCGTGCCTCGGAACTTTATGCCCGTTTCACCGGACGCTCGCGCAATAATGCCGGAGGACAGGTATGATCGGCTGGACGCTCGGGCGCTATTTCTTCATCCGCTACGTGCAGATTACACTCTATTTTCTGCTCGGGATTTTCGCATTGTCGCTGCTTCTCGACTTCACCGAGAATGCGAGCAAGCTTTCAAACCTGCCGGACTATTCGGTGTGGGCAGCGCTTGGTCTTTCCGCCATGCGCGTACCCTTCATCATGCAGCAGATGATCCCGTTCGTTGCCCTGTTCTCCGCAATGGCGACGCTCATCTCGCTCAACAGAAAATACGAACTTGTTGTCGCCCGTTCCGTTGGCGTGTCGGCCTGGCAGTTCCTTCTGCCTGCCTGCTTCGGCGCCTTCCTGTTTGGCCTGGCGACGATTTTCATCCTCAATCCGTTCGCTGCTTACGGGTTTGCGAAGGCTGATGAAATCGCATCGACGTGGAAGACCGGCAAAGTTACCGACGTTTCCGCACTGCGCGATCCGTGGCTGCGCCAGAAGACCGATGAGGGTGAAACCATCATCGGCGCAAAAAGCATTCTGGATCAGGGTGCGACCCTTGCCGATGCGACATTCATTCAGTTCGATGAAAAGAAGAATATCAAGGTACGCTACGACGCACGGACCGCACAGCTGATGGACGGTCATTGGGAGCTAACCGACGTGACGCGATTCGCGCGCGGCGAAGAACCCCAGAAAATGGCGAGCCTCCAGATCGAGACGCAGCTTCGTCCGGAATATGTGGAAGAGAAGCTCGCGACACCGGACACAATTCCCTTCACGCAGTTGCGTCACAAGATCGAAGTCGCACGTTCCTTTGGTTATTCGGCAAACGCTTTTGACATGCAATACCAGTCACTTCTGGCCTTGCCGGCATTGCTGATGGCGATGACTCTCATTGCTGCAACAGTGTCGTTAAAATTTGTGCGGTTTGGCCAGTCGGGAGCGATGATTCTGGGTGGCGTTATCGCAGGCTTCATGCTTTATGTCGTTTCGGTGCTAGTGAAGGCATTCGGGAATGCGGGATTCGTTCCGCCGTTCGTGGCTGCCTGGGTTCCGGTTGTTATCGCGACATTTTTTGGTGTCTCCTTTTTGTTGCATAAGGAGGATGGTTAGTGGGTTCGAGTAACGCCCGCATGGTATTGCCCCATTCGTTCTCGCGCCTGACGCGCGGGACGGCCTTGGCGTGCGTCCTTGCTTTGCCTTTCATTTCTGTCGCGGCCCTGCCCTCACCCGCATCGGCACAGGACACTCTTGCTGCCAATTACAAGAGCGATCCGAACGCACGCATGCTTCTGCAGGCTGACGAGCTTGTCTATGATCGCGACGTCAACACCGTCACGGCTCAGGGCAAGGTACGCATCGAGTATGACGGTAATCATCTCGTCGCCGACAAGGTAACTTATAACCAGCAGACGCGGCGCATGACTGCGACGGGTAATGTTGAGATCGTCGAACGCGACGGCAACAAGATCTATTCCGACCATATGGATGTCACCGACAGTTTCCGCGACGGCTTCGTAAACGGCCTTCGCGTCGAGACGACGGATAACACCCGCTTTGCAGCCGAAAGTGCTGAACGCAGCAACGGCGAGATCACGACATTCAACAACGGCGTCTATACGGCCTGCGAACCCTGCGCCAAGAATCCGGACAAGCCTGTTCTCTGGCAGATCAAGGCACGCAAGATCATCTGGAACAGCACGACAAAGACGGTCCGTTTCGAACATGGCCGCTTTGAGTTTCTCGGCATGCCGCTTGCCTGGTTCCCGGCATTCGAGATGGCCGACCCGACGGTGAAGCGCAAAAGCGGCTTCCTGTTTCCGGGCTTTTCCTACAAGGATGATCTCGGCTTCGGCATCAAGAATTCGTATTTCTGGGCACTCGCTCCGAATTACGATCTGACGCTTTCCACGACTGCCTATACCAAGCAGGGCTTCCTGACCGAGGCCGAATGGCGTCATCGTCTTGAAAATGGCACCTATAACCTTCGTATCGCTGGCATCCACCAGAACAAGCCCGAAGAATTCGATTTGAACACCGTTGACCGCGAAGAAGACAATCGCGGCATGGTCGCCTCAAAAGGCGATTTCGAGCTCAATTCGCGTTGGCGTTTTGGCTGGGATGTGATGGCACAGACCGACCGGAATTTCAGCCGAACGTACGATATTGAAGGATATAACGCCGGAACTCAGGTTTCGAAAATATATCTCACGGGTATCAACAACCGTAACTATTTCGACCTGAATTTCTATCGCTTCAATGTGCAGGAATCCCTTCTCGCGGATAATCCGAGCGAAATGCATTCGAAGCAGCCTTGGGTTTTCCCAAGCCTCGACTATTCTTATACGATGCCTGAGCCAGTTTATGGCGGCGAACTGAATTTCAATGCCAATCTGCAGGCATTGTATCGACAGAATGCGAACTATACCGGAAAGTTTATTAACGTCTTGGAGAATGGAGTTTGGGTTCAGAAACCGAATCCATACCCCCGCGTTCCCGGCTTTAACGGAACCAATGTTCGCCTGACCACCGAAGCGGAATGGAAGCGAACCTTCATCACGCCAGCCGGTCTGGTCATCACCCCATTGCTGGCACTGCGCGGCGATGCAATTGGTGCCAATACGAACTTCAATCTCGCAGATGCCGGCTATACGGATGCACTTGTGCGTTCCGAAGCATTGCGGGCCATGGCAACCGCCGGGCTTGAACTGCGCTGGCCGATCCTGTTCTCGACCACCAGTTCGACCCATATCATCGAGCCGATCGCACAGCTTTATGTTCGCAACAATGAACGCTATGCGGGCGAATTGCCAAATGAAGACGCCCAGAGCTTTGTCTTCGATGCGACGAACCTGTTCTCGCGCGACAAGTTTTCCGGTTATGACCGTGTCGAAGGCGGCACTCGCGCCAATCTTGGTCTGCGCTATTCAGGCAATTTCAACAACAGCGACTGGGCTCTTTATGCCCTCGGCGGTCAGTCGTTCCAGTTGGGTGGGGTAAATTCTTACGGTATCAGCGATTTCGTGAATGTCGGCGCAGATTCCGGCCTGCAGGATGCGCGCTCCGACTATGTGGCCATGATCGGTACGTCCAATTCGACAGGTCTTGCCCTTGCTGCTCGCGGACGCTTCGACAAGGAGAGTTTCTCGGTCCAACGTGGCGAACTTGAAGCCCAGCAAAGCTGGCAGAAGCTGACCGTTTCCGCTCAGTACGCCTATATCGCGCCGCAACCTGCTTACGGATATAACGATCTCCGTCAGGAAGTTACAGGTTCGGCAACGGCTCGTATCAATACAAACTGGCGCGTTTTCGGTTCAGGTACCTATGATCTTGTCTCCGAAACATTGGTACGCGCATCGTCTGGCCTCGCCTATGACGATGAGTGTTTCACTTACTCTATGGCATATACCCAGACCCGCAATCCGGGTGAGGATAAAACCTCATATGGCATAGGCTTCAACATTTCGCTGCGCACGTTGGGTGACATAGGCAGCGGCACTCAGACTTTCTAAACTTGATGGACCGGAAGCACCAGAAATGCTTCCGGTCTTTTCATTTCATTTGACAAAGAAATTGCACATCAAAGCCTGATTTGGCTTTCTTTCTGTAGTATTCACACGATACAACCTTCGCAAAATAGCTTTTGGGTCATTGTTTCGCCGCACTGGGTCATCTATACAGGCAGCTTATGATCAGCAGCTGGTATGATTGATTGTTGGCTGACCGACGATAATGACCATAAAGGGATATGTCCGGTAAGGATTGTCGTTCATCGACCGGAAGGAATCGGGAAAGAAAGATGATGATTGCAAGACCTCTCTTCGCCTCCATGCTAAGCGCCGCTGTCTGCATGACGACGCTTGGAACGGTTGCGGTTCCAGCATTTGCTGCAGGTGCAGGTTCCGAGGTCAAAGTCATCGTTTCCGGCAACGCCATCACGAACAGCGACATTCAGCACCGCGTGGCCTTTTTGAAGCTGCAGCGCAAAGGCGGCAATCTCAGCCAGGTTGCCAAGCAAGAACTGACTGATGAAATGCTGAAACGCGTCGAGATGAAATCGCGCGGCATCAATATTTCCGAACAGCAGGTCGATGAGGCTTATGCCGGTTTTGCCAGCCGTAACAAGATGAGCCTGGCACAGCTCAATCAGTTGATGAACCAGTCTGGTGTTACGCCGGATCATTTCAAGAAATACATCATGGTCCAGATGGGCTGGGGCCGTCTCGTCAGTGCCCGCTTCCGTGCGACCGGCATGGTCAGCGAACAGGAAGCCGTTCAGCGCATGTTGAAGGATGGCGGCAAGAAGCCTGTGGCGACCGAATATCGCCTCCAGCAGGTGATTTTCGTGGTACCCGCCTCCAAGCGTTCTCCTGCCCTGCTCTCCAAGCGCAAGCAGGAAGCCAATGCACTTCGCTCGCGCTTCCAGAACTGCGATGCAACCCGTCAGCAAGCCAAGGGCATTCTTGACGTAACCGTTCGCGATCTTGGCCGTATCATCGAGCAGCAATTGCCGAACGAATGGTCGAAAGCGGTCAAGGCAACGTCAGTCGGCGGCACCACCCCGCCGCAGGAAACCGAAAAGGGCGTTGAATTCCTGGCCGTCTGCTCGACCAAGCAGGTATCAGATGATCGTGTTGCCCAGCTCGTCTTCTCCATGGAAGGTGCGGATTCCGCTGCCGGTCAGGAAAAGAAAGCCGAACAGCTCAGCGAGAAATATCTCAAGGAACTGCGCGAAAAGGCGACAATCGTCAATCGCTAAACTGACCTGACGGATTCATCCGTATTCATTGGACTATTGACGTGATGTCCGCAGCACCTGTTCCTCCCCTCGCCATCAGCATTGGCGATCCGTCCGGCATCGGCCCCGACGTTGCACTTGTCGCCTGGCTCCGGCGCGACGAGCTTGCGCTGCCGCCTTTCGCCTTGCTGGCAGATCCGCTTCAACTTGCAGAACGTGCGCGACATCTCGGACTTGAAATCGAGATTGCGGTTGTTCCCGCCATTGCTGAGGCAAGCCGCGTGTTTTCTCATGCATTGCCGGTACTTCCGCTCGACAACAAGCTGACGGATAGCGTCGGCAAACCCTTGCCGGAGAACGCTGCTGGCATCATCGAAGCCATCGAGCGCGCCGTCGAACTCACGCTGAAAGGTGAAGCTTCGGCAGTTGTCACCTGTCCGATTTCAAAGAAGCCGCTTTATGAAGCCGGGTTTCATCATCCGGGCCACACGGAGTTTCTGGCAGAACTGGCCAGCAAACATCTGGGCAAGCCTGTCACGCCAGTCATGATGCTGGCCGGTCCGCAGCTTCGCGCCGTTCCAGTCACCATACACATTCCGCTTTCCGAAGTGCCGGTCCGTTTGAATACTGCCGATATCATCGAAGTTTCGCGGATCACCGCCACTGAGCTGCGGGAACGGTTCGGCATTCTGTCGCCGCGTCTCGCCATATCCGGGCTTAACCCGCATGCGGGAGAAGGTGGGGCCATGGGGAAAGAGGATGACGCCATCATCCTTCCCGCAATCGAGGCATTGCGCCGTGAAGGAATAAACGCTCGCGGCCCCCTGCCCGCCGATACGATGTTTCACGCGCCCGCCCGCGCGACCTATGATGCTGCGGTCTGCATGTATCACGATCAGGCCCTTATCCCGGCCAAGGCACTTGCATTTGATGAGACAGTGAATGTGACCTTGGGTCTTCCCTTCATTCGCACGTCGCCGGATCATGGCACGGCTTTCGATATTGCTGGCAAAGGCATTGCCCGCCCGGACAGTCTTGTCGCGGCCATTCGTCTTGCACAGGAACTGGCTGAAAACGCAGCCAACGCACATTAACGAGTACAATGGCATGAGTATTGATGGCCTTCCCCCGCTTCGCGAGGTAATTGAACGGCACGATCTGATGCCGAAGAAATCGCTCGGCCAGAACTTCCTTTTCGACCTCAATCTGACATCGAAAATCGCCCGTCAGGCGGGTAGTTTGCAGGATCAGCCTGTTATTGAGGTTGGCCCAGGCCCCGGCGGTCTGACCCGAGCACTTCTTGCACAAGGCGCTTATGTCACTGCAATCGAACGCGATGAACGTTGCCTGGATGCGCTTGCGGAAATCGAGGCGCATTATCCGGGTCGTCTGCGCATCATTTCCGGTGACGCCCTTGAGCAGAATTTTGCAGCACTGTTTCCAAACGGGCCGAAGCCGCGCATCGTTGCCAATCTGCCTTACAATGTCGGCACGCAGTTGCTGCTTAACTGGCTGCTGGTCGAGCCGTGGCCGCCCTTCTATTCATCCATGACTTTGATGTTCCAACGGGAGGTCGCCGAGCGTATCGTCGCGACACCGGACAGCGATCACTATGGACGTCTGGGTGTGCTTGCCGGATGGAGAACAGTTTCCAAGATCAGTTTCGATGTGCCGCCGCAGGCATTTACGCCGCCGCCGAAAGTCATGTCGTCGGTCGTTCATATTATTCCGCGTGAAAATCCGCTGCCTTGCAACGCCAATGCGCTTGGACAAATTACGCAAGCTGCCTTTGGACAACGCCGCAAGATGCTGCGCCAGAGCCTGAAACCTGTTGGCGGCGCCGAGCTTCTCGAAAAGACCGGCATCGACGGAACGCGCCGTGCAGAAACGCTCAGCGTCGAAGAGTTTGTCGCGCTGGCAAACGCCTTTCGCCCACTCAAATAGTTAGTGATGACGGCTGCTTTTCCCCGAAGCTGACTTCGTGGCTTCGGGTGCAGCGGGCATGACTGGCAGCTTCATTTCGTTGACGATCTGGCCCACATGGTCGATTTCTTCGCGGAAGCTGTTCAGGGATGAGCCGGTCAGTTTTTCGCCAGCATTGAGACGCGCCGTCAACGGATCGACATATTGGTCGCCAACCTTGAGCTCGTAATAGAGGTGCGGGCCGGTCGAATAGCCCGTCGAACCGACATAGGCGATCACTTCTCCCTGCTTCACGCGATCACCGACCTTCAAGCCCTTCTTGGCCGATGAAAGATGCGCATATGTCGTGCTGTAGCCGCCCTGATGGCGTATGCGGACATACTTGCCATATCCCTTCTGATACGAGATCAGTTCCACCACACCGTCACCCGCTGCAACGATAGGCGAGCCGATCGGCGCATCATAATCGACACCATTGTGATGTTTGCGAACATGCAAAACGGGATGGATGCGCCAGCCGAAACCATCATTGAGACGGCCATTCGGCAGCGGCTTCTGCATGAGATATTTCGTCATGGACGAACCATCTTCATTGAAATAGTCGGCGCCGTTATTGCCTTCATGACGGTACAGGCGGCGGCCCTTACCGTCTGTCGTGAACTCGACGAAAACCAGTTCCGGTTCGGTCTCTGAGCTTTTGCGGAATAGAAGGTCGATCAAATCGGGCTTTTTGCCGTCATTCAGCGAAATACCATTCTGCGAAGCCAGCTTCTCGACTTCACCGACGATTGTTTTCGGTGCACCTGCCTGCTCCAGCCGCGATGAAATGGAGCCGCTATTGCTGAACGCATTTTGCGGATGATAGGCTGTCAGCATCGCGTCGCGTGACAGGCGCGCAAAAAGGCGCTCATTGCCGGTGGCTCGGAAAACGCCATCGTCGGCGCGTCCATAGATCGCCTTGTCGATATCGCCATGCTCGAAGCGTGCAAGCGCGATATGCTGCTTTCCATCGGCGTGTTGCCTCGATTTGTCGACCAGTAGTTCAAGATTGTCACCGGGCACCAGTTCTGTGCGTGCCAGGGCCTCCTCAAGCCGCTTGCTGTCTTCAACCGCGATCCCCGCCGCTTGCAACAATGCGCCCAGTCGCTCGCGCGACTGCGGTGCGACAATAATCTCGTGAACCTTTGCACCCGAAGCGACAGCCGGTTTGGCGAGGCTGACATTCACAGGAACACCCCGTTCCAGCTCTTCCTCTGGCCGTTTCGGCAAGGATTTCGGTACGGAAATCCCTCCGCGCAGCGTGTCGTCCAAGGCAGCACGGTTGGAACCTTTGAGATCAAGCACCACATGCTGATAGGTGTATAGACGCGCATCACCGTCCTCGACGCCTTCAGCGATGTCAATACGCCGCGATATGCGGCTGGTCGGATCGCCATTCACCGCTGGCGTCAGACGCGCCTCTTTCGTCGCGGCATGATGCTGAGCCAAGGTCGCCGGATTGACCATGACAGGTTGCGCGGCGTGACCATGACCTACAAGCCGCCCGGTCGTAAACAGAAACCCACCTCCGGCTATAGCCGTTGCTGTGACCAGCGCCAGACAGAACCGTAGATGCGTATGCAGGGAAAACCGGACCTGCCGGAATGGTTTCAAACTGTGGGAAGAAAGCGGTTCGCCTTTCAGGGCCGACTTGAAGGCCGCAAAATCTGGCTCTGCCGTCGCAGCAACTTTTCTTTCGTTTGCTGGCGCTGACCAGAAGACCATTTTGAACAATTCTCCACCACTGGATTATCGGCGGATCAGTGGTAAAGACAGCGGCCAAAATAAGGCTTACGGCGGGATATCCACCGTAAGAGAATCACATTCTGTGAATTCTGAAGATCAGGACTTCAGAGCGCCGTGCGTCCACTTGGACGCACAAAGGACGCTCTAACTTATTAATCTACGCATCGTTCTTTCCGAAAATCGATTACGATTTTCGAGCCGATGCCGTAGCCCGCCCCCGGCGATGTTCGACCAGCATCGACCACGTATAGAGCGCAAGCCCAGCCCAGATCAGCGCGAATGCACCCAGCTGCGCATTTGAGAACGGTTCGTGGAAGAGGAAGATCGCAAAGAAAAACAACATCGTCGGCGTCATGTACTGCATGAGACCGAGTGTCGTATAGCGCAGCAGCTTCGCACCACCCGCATAAAGGATCAGCGGAATAGCCGTGAAAGGTCCGGCCAACAATAACATCGTCACATTGAATGCCGGGCCCGTAGAGAAATGGTCCTGACCGTTTGCGGCGAGCCATAGCACATAGCCGAGCGCCGGAATACACAGGATGAGCACTTCGAGCGTGAAGCCCTGCAGAGGTGGCATGGGCAATGATTTGCGGAAGAAACCATAGAGGCCAAAAGTCAGCGGCAGCGCCAGCGATACCCATGGCAGACCGCCTGCATTGATGGTCAGCAAAAGCACAGCCGCAAAAGCGAACCCGACAGCGACATACTGAACCTTGGTCAGCCTCTCGCCGAGAAACAGACCGCCGAGAACGACATTGAACAGGGGATTGATGTAATAGCCAAGTGCTGCACCCATCACCTGATCATGGGCAACAGCCCAGACATAGATCGACCAGTTAATGGTAATCAGTCCGGCGGTCAGGGCAGCCATGGCCAGCATGCGCGGCTGGCGCACGGCATTGAGAATATCCTTGAACTGCCCCAACACAAGAAGGAGCGCCAGCGCGACCGGAACCGACCAGATCACACGGTGCGACACGACTTCCATCGCCGGGATGTGACCGAGTGCCTTGAGATAGAACGGGAGAGCGCCCCAGAGCCCATAGGCTCCGATAGCCATCAAAAACCCGCGCGACCCGTCAGACAGGCGCGTATCGGTGATGGTTTGATCGGACATGCCTCTCTCCTCGGCGAACTAGAGCATTTCCAGCACAAGTGTGAAGCGGCTTTGCGTAGGATAATGCGACAAAACAAGTAGTTAGAGTGGTTCCGACGGTTCTGTTAAAAAACGGGGACAACTCTAAAGTTGCTCGCAAGCCGATTACGGCAGGCGAAGCAGCGAACTTCACCTGCTATGCGCTCAACGATCCATAAAATCCATTCAATTAAACTGATCGAAGCATCAATCGTCGTGAACAGATGGCTCCATAGCAGGGCGCCAAGATACCAACGCACCACGCCCTGAAAATGCGCAATCGCCGCACGGGCTTAACCAAATCTCGATGAGCCAGACTAAACGAGACTTGGTATTACTCAGCAGCGGCCAATCCGGCCATCGAACGGTTCTTCATCAGCTTGTAGTTGACCGAATCCATCAGGGCCTGGAAGGACGCATCGATGATATTGTCCGACACGCCGACCGTGCGCCAGCGGGCGCCGGTCGCATCCCCGGATTCTATCAGAACGCGGGTGATGGCAGCTGTGCCGCCATTAAGGATGCGCACCTTGAAATCGACCAGTTCAAGATCCTCGATCTCGGCCTGAAAGCGCCCGAGATCCTTGCGCAAAGCAATATCGAGTGCGTTGACCGGGCCATGCCCTTCGGCGACCGACATGCGAACCTCGCCATCGACCTCCACCTTGACCACGGCTTCGGAAACGGTCTTCAACATGCCGTTGGCATCGAAACGACGCTCGACAAGGCAGCGGAAGGATTCGACCTTGAAGAATTCCGGCTGCGGCGTCAGCATGTTGCGCGCTAGAAGTTCGAAACTCGCATCCGCGCCTTCATAGGCATAGCCTTCGGCTTCGCGTTCCTTGACCACGGCAATCAACGTGTCGAGACGGACATCGTCCTTCGCAACGCGGATACCACGGCGTTCCAGTTCGGCGATGAAGTTGGATTTTCCGCCCTGATCCGACACCATGACACGCCGACTGTTTCCGACTGTTTCCGGCGGTATATGCTCGTAGGTCTGTGGTTCCTTGAGCAGCGCCGAGGCATGAATTCCGGCTTTGGTCGCAAAAGCGGAGGTGCCGGTATAGGGCGCCTGCTCCGTCGGCGGACGATTCAAAATGTCATCGAAGGCTCGCGAGATCCGCGTGATCCCCTTCAGCGCGGCAGGCTTGATACCCAATTCAAAACGCTCGGCCCAATATGGCTTCAACGCAAGTGTCGGGATCAGCGAAACGAGATTGGCGTTGCCGCAGCGTTCGCCGATACCGTTGAGCGTACCCTGCACGTGGCGAACACCCGCATCGATAGCCGCGAGCGAGACGGCAACCGCCTGCTCGGTATCGTTGTGCGCATGGATGCCAAGGCTCTCCCCCGGAACCACTGCCGTCACGGCAGTGACGATTTCGGCCACTTCAGATGGTTGTGTACCGCCATTCGTATCGCACAGCACAACCCAGCGCGCACCGGCTGAATAGGCCGCCTTGGCACAGGCCAGCGCATATTCAGGATTAGCTTTATATCCATCGAAGAAATGCTCACAGTCGACCAGCGCTTCCCGCCCTGCCATGCGTGCTGCGGTGACCGAAGCCGTAATTGACTCCAGATTTTCCTCATTGGTGCAGCCGAGTGCGAGACGGACATGATAGTCCCAGCTTTTGGCGACGAAGCAGACTGCATCGGCTGAAGCCTGCAGCAGACTGGAAAGACCAGGATCGTTGGATGCCGAGACGCCCGCGCGCTTCGTCATGCCGAAGGCCACGAACTTGGCGCGTGCAGTCTGGCGACGTTTGAAGAACGCCGTATCGGTCGGGTTGGCACCCGGATAACCACCCTCCACATAATCGACGCCCAGCTCTTCGAGCAACGCGACAATCGACTTCTTGTCTTCCACAGAGAAGTCAATGCCGGGTGTCTGCTGCCCATCCCGCAGAGTGGTGTCGTAGATGTAGATGCGCTCGCGTGCCATTATTCTGCTCCCCGCATTCGGGCTGGACAGCAACCACCCGTTTCAAATTTTGTCCGTCCTCGCACGCTTCGCGGCTGCGGGCGGACGGGTAAAGTCTGCTGCCCATCCCGCAGAGTGGTATCGTAGATATAGATGCGTTCGCGTGCCATTTTTGCCTGCCTGTCGGTGGGTATGCGGCCCCCGGTCAACCTTGGTCAACCTTGCTGTTGCGGCCAGCTTTCAGTGTCGTAATCGGGATGCTGATAGGAAATCATGGTTCTTACAAATTCGATGCTCTCCGGATCGCGTTCGGTTGCATAACCGGGAAGGCTTGCGAGTTCCGGCACATAAGGCAGCTGCTTCTCGATGCCCCATTGAACCGTGGGCTCAATTTCCTCCGGCGCATCAAAAGCACCGATGGCAAGAGCGATCCCATCGGGCGCTTCATAGGTAAGCGGCGTGCCGCACTTAGGACAAAAGCCCCGCTGCACGTGATTGGACGAACGGAAGCGCTTAGGCTCGTTGCGCGTCCATTCCAGCTTCGCGTCCCCTACCGACACCAGCGGCGCATAGAAATTGCCGAACGCTTTCTGACACATGCGACAATGACAGATCGATGCGGAGCCCATCGCACCGTCAACGTGAAAGCGAACCGCACCGCACTGGCAACCGCCGGTATAGATCGGTTTGTTATCAAGCGTCATGTCATCCTCCCTATTAAACAGCCTGTTAGCCTACCACATCCCAACTGGTTGTGCGTTCGCCCGTTGCCGGATCCTTGCCATCCTTGAGCTGAACACCTTCCTGAAGCAGTTCATCGCGAATGCGGTCAGCCTCGGCCCAGTTCCTCTCATTGATGAAGCGCAGGCGCTCCGCAATACGTGCTTCAATGGCCTCACTATCCACTTCGGCCTTTGCAAAGACCGGAATGTCTTCAGCCGAAACGAAATGCGGATCGAACAGGCCCAACAGAGCCATGCCCTCGCCCAATCCGGCAACATCGCGTGCCTTGAAAGCTTTGCGCAAAGCCGTGATTGCCGTCCAGCTGTTCAGATCGTCAGACAGGGCCTCGACGACCTCACCAACTGTTGTCAGCGTTTCCGGCAATTCGAAATTCCTGTCGCGCAGCAAGCCATACCAGCGATGCAGTTCATCGGCAGATTCTGCCAGACGCTGCGCCGTCCAGTTGATCGGCTCGCGATAATGCGTCTGCAGCATCGACAGGCGCGCCGCCAGACCGACCCAGCGATCACGCGCATCGACATCGTCCCAGACACCCAGTTGCGGCAGACCTTCGTTCAGCACATCGCGAATGGTGATGAAATTGCCGAGCGATTTCGACATCTTCTGCCCTTCGACCTGCAGGAAGCCGTTATGCATCCAGATGCTTGCCATCCGCTCGGTGCCGAATGCGCAGCATGATTGCGCGATTTCGTTCTCGTGATGCGGGAAGACGAGATCAATGCCGCCGCCATGAATGTCGAACTGGTTCTTCAGCGGATCATCGCACTTTAGGCCACCGCCAAACGGCTCAAGCAGCTTGGCCATCGACATGGCTGAGCACTCGATATGCCAGCCCGGACGACCCAACACCGCGATCCCCGCTGGAGAGGACCAGCCCGGCTCGCCCTCCTTCGACGGTTTCCACAAGACAAAATCCATTTCGTCCCGCTTGTAGGATGCCACGTCGACGCGGGCGCCTGCCAGCATCTCATCCAGTGAGCGGCGAGCAAGCGCGCCGTAGCGCGGTCCCTTTCGTTCGTTCATTGCGGACGGCGAGAAGAGAACATGATCCTCGGCCACATAGGCCACACCGAGTTTCACCAACCGATCGATCATGGCGCGCATCTCGTCCATGTGCTCGGTCGCACGCGGCTGTACGGTCGGCTGCAGATTGCCGAGCGCGGTTACGTCAGCCTGAAACTGTGCGTTCGTGCTTTCCGTCACCCGACGAATGGCTTCATTGAACGGGAGATCGGGGTAATCGCGCGCGGCGCGTGCATTAATCTTGTCATCGACATCGGTAATGTTGCGCGCATAGGTGACGTGTTTCGCGCCATAGACATGACGCAGCAAACGGAACAACACGTCGAAAACGATCACCGGACGAGCGTTGCCTATATGCGCGAAGTCATAAACCGTCGGTCCGCAGACATACATGCGCACATTGTCGGCATCGATGGGAGAAAACTCCTCCTTCGTGCGGGTCAGCGTGTTGTACAGACGCAGTTGCGGCGCATAAGCCATTGTAAATATTCCCCAAAAAGACCTGCTGGAACCGTTCCGCTCAAACAATATGCGGCACTGCTCCAGCTACTGTTTTCACGCATTATCCCACGCAAAACCGCTTCGCACTTTTGCTGGAAATGCTAAGCGCAACTGACCGCAGCCGACTGACCGGGGCGTTATCATCCAATTTTTATGAAAGGGAGACGAAAACGGCCGGGCCAGCAGGCTGCTAGCCAATAATAATCGCACAAATACAAATGATCGTGGTCGGCGTTTTCATGATTGCACTTATCCTCAGAGGGAGTGCCTCCGTCAAGAGCTTTCGCTAAGTGCCTGTTCCAAAAGTCACCCTGCCCTGCCGCAAACACCCGGATCGCCGTGTTTGTTGTATTTTTGCAACCCGCGAGCGCCCTCTCCAGCGTTAACCGGAAAACCGCAAAACCGGCTCCAAACAGCCTTCATTCGGTCTCAATCAATCACAAAATGGTGAGCAGGCATTATCGAAAGGAAGGACCAATGTCTAAGAGTGAACTGCAACCCCGCCAAGACCGACTGGTTGATAAATACCGCGAAATCGGACCTGCCGTGCTTGTTGCAGCATTGCTGAACGCAACGCAGCGCAGCAGCGACGGTCGTAACGACAATCGCCGGCGTTCCATTCTCGCCGTCAAGAAGACAGGCTGAAGAAGCTGATATCGTTCAGCGCCTGGAGCATTTCCAGCAAAAGTGCGAAGCGGTTTTGCGTAGGATAATGCGACGAAAAAACCCTTGGAGCGCCGCAGGCTCGGCGATCAAAGTCGGTGGATGCGTAACACATAGCGCCAGTCCAGCAAGACTGGCGGTCACTGTCAGAACATCGAAAGCTGCCCGCCATTTCCGTCATCGGATTCGGGCTTGTTCTTTCGTTTCGGCACTGCACGCTCCGAAGAAGCCTGCTCCTCTACACGTTCCTGCAAATCGGGCGTCGTGTTGGCGACCTTGTTGACCTTGTCCGACACCGGTATCGCTTCAAACAAATCATCCTGAGCCGGACGCATGATATCCGCCACTTCTCGCGGCAGAAACCGCTTGCAGTCCAGCCAGCGGGCAAAATCTTCCGGCTGCACGACGACGGGCATCCTTTCATGGATCGGCCGCAACAAGCCGTTTGCGCTTGTCGTCAATATGCCTCCGGTATCGATCTGCGATCCATCCGCGCTGCTCCATGTTTCGATCAGACCGCCAAAAGCGACAATGCCGCCTTTGCGCGGGCGCACCCAATAGGCTTGAGCCTTATTCTTCCCTTCACGGCGCCACTCATAGAAGCCCGATGCCGGAATCAAGGCGCGCCGGTGGTTCAGCGCCGCGCGAAACGAATTCTTCTCCGCAGCCGTCTCGGAGCGGATATTGAACATGAGCGGCCAGTCGTTCGGGTCTTTGACCCAGGACGGAACAAATCCCCAGCGCACGAGCATACCGACGCGATCCGGCCTGTTGCTGCCCGGCGGCGGCGTTTCCCCGCCCAGAATGGTCAATATGGGCTGCGTTGGTGCGATATTATATCGTGGAGGAAAATCCTCTGCGATCAATGCGGCCACGAAGGCTTCCAGCTCTTCCCGGCTTGCAGTCAATGAAAAACGTCCACACATAGTGAGCATGTTCAAGCTTTTTGGTGAGCGGTCAAGGGGTGCTTTTCCATTGCCAACTGGTGTAGCTTGAGCATCATGAAAACTGTTCCCGTATTTCCGATTCCTGCCAAGGTTCACGGCGTTTCACTGATCTGCCGGCGCGAAGGGCGGTTTCTTCTGGTCGAGCGAGGGAAAGAGCCGTGGAAAGGCTGGCTTGCTTTTCCGGGTGGAAGTATCGAACTGGGCGAAACGTCCGAACAAGCCGCGATCCGTGAACTCAAGGAAGAAACAGCGCTTGATGCAAAGGCCCTGTCGCACGTCATAACCGTAGATCTGGCGCTTGAGGGGAAGGCATATGACAAGAGCTATTACCTGTCCGTCTTCCGGGCCTGGCAGGTTTCTGGTCAGGAATTCGCCGGAGACGATGCTGCATCGATTCACTGGCTGACGATAGAAGAAATGGCGTCTGCAAGGGTGACGGACAGTACCCTCGATGTCGCCCGCGCGGTGGCGGAAAACGAAGACGAGCGCTTGGATATTAATCCTGTTTAGCGATCTGCCTTGAAGAGGCCCCTATTTATAGCAATAGCTCATTTTCAGGTGAGAGGTTTTCGATTGAAAAGCATTCCGTTTTTTCGGCCGGTTGTCTGCTTCTTGATCGCTTTATGGGTCGGGGCGGCGTTTCCGGCTTCCGCTCAGGACGCCCCCTATGAAGGGAAGATGTTGCGGCTCGCAGAAATTCTCGGCTCGCTTCACTATCTGCGCAATCTTTGCGGCGAAGCTGGCAGCGAATGGCGCGATCGGATGGACGCGATTGTGTCGGCGGAAAAGCCTTCCGAAGCAGAACGGGTACGGCTCATTTCGAGCTTCAACCATGGGTATCGCGTGTTCAGCGACAATTACACCCGCTGCACCCCTTCGGCGCTTGCGGCGATAGATCGCTACATGAAGGAAGGCGAGGACTTGTCGAACGAGATCATCTCGCGCTATGGAAATTAACCAATCATTCACTCTTGTGCGGATTGACAGCATTAGTTCGTTCAAATCCGTGATAATCTGTTAACACTGTCTTAAGAAGGCAGTCACGTTGCAAGGTGGTAGAGCTCCCGCGAAACGGTGAGACACCGGCATTGCAACAGAAAGGCGAAAGCCAGGATGAAGTCTATGGAACATGCACCGGCCGATCTGGACGAAATGATTGCGCGCGAGAAGAAACTCGTCGCAATCGAATATCATAACGAGGCCTGGGCTGACGGTATCTCCGAAGGTATCGAACCGGAAATCCTTGCTGAAGCAGCCTTCACGACGGCGCTTACCGAACTGATCCGCGAAGCAGGCGACGACTGTGCGCTGGAGCTGATCGAGAAAATGCGTGAACAGATCGTAGCGGGAACCTTCCTGCCGCAGCGCATTCTTCAATAGCACTGGTACAACGCCGGTCGCGGGACCAGACCGGCGCAGCAGTTCCCTCCCGGCGTCCCTCTTCTAGCGCCAAATGTCATTCCCGATCCGGAACTCCGCCTCGCCCCGAACTTTATTGGCCGGGATAATCCTTGCCTGCGGCATCGCCTTGCCTGCCGCTGCCGCCAGTTCATTTGACATTGCACTGGCCGATCAGTCAGATTTCCTGCCACGGCCAGGTGCCCGCGCGGTTGCGGATGAAGGCGACAATCCTTCCCCCATTCCAGCGCCCGGAGCACTTCCTCGCGCGGTGCCACGCGTATCGCCGGACAATGCGCCTGCCCCGGCGGCATCCTCCAAGCCCATGCCGGAAATCCACCGGGATTTCGACAAGCTGCCCGAACCCGTGCGGTTGACGCGTGAACGCATGCTGGAAGCAGCACGTTCCGGTGACATCGAGAAACTGCGACCGCTCCTCGGCGCCGAGGACAAGGCCACCCAACTCTCGCTCGAGGACCATGAGGAAGACGTTATCGATTTTCTCAAATCGCTCTCGGGTGACGAAGCGGGCCGTGAAGTTCTGGCTATCATCGTCGATCTGCTGGATACGGGCTATGTGCATCTGAATGCAGGCAAGGACGACGAGGTTTATGTCTGGCCCTATTTCTACGCCATGCCTCTCGACAAGCTGACCCCGCCGCAGATCGTGGAGCTTTTCGAAATTGTCACAGCCGGTGATTTTGAGGATATGAAAAAGGCAGGCGGCTACATCTTCTACAGTATCGGCATCGGGCCGGACGGTAGCTGGCGCTTCTTCACTGCGGGCGAATAATCAGACGCCAAAACGTACGCGGCTCGGCGGCTCCTTGTAGATACGCTGCCAAACCCGACGAAACTGCCGGGCAGAAGCAAAACCGGCCTGTGTCGCGACATTTTCGATATCAAGCCCGGAATGCAAAAGCATTTCGCGCGCAAGGCTGATCTTGAGCCGATTGACATAGTCGGTCACCGTCATTCCGGCATATTCATTGAACAGGCGCGAGAAGTTGCGCGGGCTTGCCCCGCCTATATCCGCCAGTTTTTCCACCGACCATTCCGCCGCCGGATCGTGTGCGATGGCATCCTGTGCGCGATGCACAACCGGGTTCATATGGTTTCGCCCCTCAAGCCAGGGCGATAGCTGCGGATCATTGCCGCTGCGCCGCAAATAAACGACCAGATAACGCGCAACCGCCAGCGCCGTGGCGTGATCGGTTAGTCCGGCAACGATGTGCAGCATCAGATCGATGCCTGCGGTGATGCCCGCGCTCGTCAGCCTTTCACCATCTTCAACGAAGAGCCTGTTTTCATGAACACGCGCGGCAGGGGCCAGTCGTTCAAGTTCGCCAAGCGTCAAATGGTGCGTGGTGCAGGAATAGCCGTCGAGTAATCCCGCGCGCGCTGCGAGCAGCGCACCGGAACAGATCGTCACCAGCCGCACACCGGGACGTACCGCCCGGCGAAGCCATAAAACGATTTCCTTTTCCAGAACGGCATCAGCGGTTCTGTCGAACTCCACATTTCCGAGCGGAATGTCAGCCGCACCCGAAACAATGACGAGTGCGTCGTGTGGCAGGGCCTCCGGCAAAGATTCCACCCCGGCCACCGGCAGGCCGATGGAACTGAGCGCGGTCGGCGCAGGCCCAATATAATGAACCTCGAACCGCACCTTATGCTGTTCAAGATTTGCCTTGCGCAAAACCTCAAGCGGTCCCGCCACGTCGAGCAGAAGCACACGTGGCGGAATAACGACATAAACCGGAACTACCCGGACAATGTCCGCATGGTCACTCATGCTGCCTTCCGCTCTGCCGGCGCAGCCAGCGCCTGTTCCACGGTTACAATACGGGCAAAGCGATTGGCCAGAACAAGCTCGGTGCGAGCCTTGATATCGGCAGCGCTCCACTCGCGACCGCTTGCGCCCATCATGGGAAAGGTCAATGTCGCTTCACTGACGAAATCGACATGATATCCAAAATCCGATGCCTGCCGCGTTGTCGTCTCGCAGCATTGCTCGGTGCGAATGCCGGAAACCAGCACGCGGCGGATACCGTTGGCAACTAGCCACACATCAAGCCCGCTTCCAACCAGTGCGCTGTGACGACGTTTGCGGAAAACTGCATCGGGTTCAATCGACAGGGGCGAAATCGCCTTCACCAGACCCGACGCTTCCGAGAACGGGCCTTCATTCTCGACATGAAAAATCTGCACCACCGGAATACCGGCACGCTTGGCGCCATCGATCAGCGCCTGCTGGCGTTCAATATAGGCACCAACCTCTTCGTCCCGGTAGTAAGGCCGGTGGCGGAATGACTCCTGAGCGTCGATAACCAGCAAAGCTGTATCTTGAGCGGACATTTTTGTTCTCCCTATAAAAGACTATAGGGAGAGAATACGCCTTGCAACCGGGATCAAAAGCCACCTGACGGACAATCAGGGGACAGATCACGCCAATATGTTACAAGCTCCGTATCTTAAAGAAGATCACCAAGCGGAGACGCATATTTCGCTGGCGTAAACTCGACGACATCATAGGTTGCCAGTCCGTGACGCCTGAAAGGGTCAAGCCTCAATATCGCGTCCAGTTCGCTCTTGCTGACCTTACCGCTTGCGAGGATCACGCCGCCGTCTCGTGGATTTTTCGGCCCGGAAGCCAGAAAAACGCCATCCGCATATTGCCGGTCCAGAAACTCCCGATGCGCTTCGAGGTGCCTCCCGATCTCCTCAAGAGGCTTGATGTAGGTCAGGTTGACAACGAACACGAGACGACCTTCAGCGATGCGGCAATGCTTCGAGGAATTCTACCGGCTGGCCCTTGTTGGCGTTCACGATTTCCGCTTCCCACATTACCTTGATGCCACGCACGAAAGTGCCAATCGGCCATCCTGTGACAGTCTTGCCGTGATAGGGCGTCCAGCCAGCCTTCGAACCCGCCTGCTCATGTGTGATCGTTTCGCGGCGCTTCATGTCCACGATGGTCAGATCGGCATCGTAGCCGACTGCAATACGTCCCTTGCGCGCCATGCCGAAAATACGGTTCGGACCGTGGCTGGAGAGATCGACGAAGCGCTCCAGCGAAAGCCTGCCGGCATTGATGTGATCCAGCATGATCGGCACCAGCGTCTGCACCCCCGTCATGCCCGACGGGGAAGCCGGATAAGGCTTCTGCTTTTCTTCCAGCGTATGCGGTGCGTGGTCGGAACCGAGCACATCGACAATACCCTGATCAATGCCCTTCCAGACACCGTCACGGTGACGCTTGTCACGGACAGGCGGGTTCATCTGGATGAGGTTGCCAAGCGTTTTGTACTCGTCTGCCGACAGAGTGAGATGATGCGGCGTTGCTTCGCACGTCGCGACATCCTTGTGATCTTTCAGGAAGTCAATTTCTTCGGCGGTGGAGATATGCAGCACGTGAATGCGTGCGCCGGTATCGCGGGCGATGCGCACCAGCCGTTCCGTGCACTGAAGTGCTGCAACTTCGTCGCGCCAGACCGGGTGGCTCGACGGATCGCCCTGCACGCGCAGGCCTTCGCGTTCCTTCAACCGGAACTCGTCTTCTGAGTGGAAGGCCGCGCGACGGCGCGTATTCTTCAGGATCGAGCGAACACCGTCATCGTCTTCTACAAGCAGATCGCCGGTGGATGACCCCATGAAAACCTTGATGCCGGCAGCGCCCGGCAGGCGTTCCAGTTCGGCAACGTCCTTCGCATTGTCGCGCGTACCACCGACCCAGAAAGCGAAATCGCAGTGCATACGATGACGGCCACGACGAATCTTATCTTCCAGCGTCTCGGCGGAAGTGGTGAGCGGCTTGGTGTTCGGCATTTCGAAAACGGAGGTCACCCCACCCAGAACAGCGGCGAGTGAACCGGTCTCGAGATCTTCCTTGTGTTCAAGGCCGGGCTCGCGGAAATGGACCTGGCTATCCACCACGCCGGGCAGAATATGCAGGCCCGTGCAGTCGATCACCTCACCTGCCGTATGTGTGGAAAGAGAGCCTATGGCAGCGATGCGACCATTGCGAATACCGATGTCGCGTTGGCCTATACCGTCGTGATTGACGATGGTTGCACCCTTCAAAATCGTATCGAATGTTTCGGCCATAGTTGTCTCCTGCCAGATTGATAGGACTTGCGAGCCTTTCCATTGGGGCTTACGTAACGAGGGCGCGAAAGGCAAGGACGAAGCGATGACGACGGCAGTTGAAACGGTAAATCTTTCAAACAAGGCTTTGGTTCACATCACGGGCGACGACGCGGAAAAATTTCTGCAGGCCGTGATTACCACCGACCTCGACAAGCTTAGACCGGACGATTTGAAACCGGGAGCATTGCTCGCTCCACAAGGGAAAATCCTGTTCGACTTCCTCGTTTCACGTATCGAAGGCGGTTTGCGTTTCGACCTTCCGGCAAGCATCGCCGCCGATTTCATCAAGCGGATCACACTCTACAGGCTGCGTGCGAAAGCCGAAATTAAACAACTGCCAGAATCGCTTGTCAGTGTTTCCTGGCAAACTGAATCACATCCTTCACAGAGTGATTCAATCAAGCGCGACAGCCGCTTTCCAGACGAACTGAATGTTCACCGGATTTACGGTCCGGCAGATGGCACGACCGATGAAAGCGCGTGGACGAAGCTGCGGGCGGAACATGGCATAGCCGAAGGCGAAGCGGATTTCGCTTATAATGACGTCTTCCCGCATGACGTCAATTTCGACCAGACCGGCGGTGTCTCCTTCCCGAAAGGCTGTTTCATCGGACAGGAGGTCGTATCGCGCATGCAGCATCGCGGTACGGCGCGGCGGCGCGTTCTGGTGGCTCGTTCAGAAGAAGGCCTCCCCCCGATGGGTACGCCCATTACCGTTGATGGGCGCGAGATCGGCACGACAGGAAGCTCCGCTGACACTATCGGCATCGCGCTTGTGCGCATTGATCGCGCCAAGGATGCGATAGATGCTGGCAATCAGATTCTGGCAGGCGAAACGCCCATAACACTCACCTTGCCGCCTCATGTGCGGTTCGGGTTTCCGGAAGCTGAAGCGGGTAACGCCTGATGGCCGACGCCGACCGATCTTCCGGCAAGACACGCGCCTGGCAACGCATGTTGTCGGGGCGCCGTCTCGACCTGCTCGATCCCTCACCGCTCGATATTGAGATCGAGGATATTGCCCATGGTCTTGCGCGTGTTGCGCGCTGGAACGGTCAGACTGTTGGCGAACATGCATTTTCGGTCGCGCAGCACTCGCTGCTCGTGGATCAGATATTTACCCGGCTGGTGCCCGATGCCAGCATCGAGTGGCAGTTGCTCTCGCTTCTGCACGACGCACCGGAATATGTGATTGGCGACATGATCTCGCCCTTCAAGGCGGTAATGGGCGGCAATTACAAGATGATCGAAACGCGGTTGGAAAACGCCATTCACCTGCGCTTTTCGCTGCCGACAACTGTGCCTGCCCAACTCAAGACGCTGATCAAGCGTGCCGATCAGGTTGCAGCTTTTTTTGAGGCCACGCGACTTGCCGGGTTCACCGAGACCGAGGCCGTCAAATATTTCGGGCGTCCGCGCGGTTTCGATCCGGCAGGACTGGATATCGCACCGCGCCCCACACAAGACGTGCAGACGGATTTCCTCACACGGTTTGCAGCATTGGAAAAAGCACGACAGGGCCGATGAGCAGGATCATCGTGACACCTTTGTCGCAACTGGCAACACAACTCGCATTGCACCGGCCCAGCCATGTCGTGACGCTGGGAAGCGAGGCCCCGGCGGCCCTGCCGGATCGTTATGATGCCGTCCGTCTGTCGCTGACATTCAACGATATTATCGAATTGCGCGAAGGGTTGGTCGCCCCCGATGAAACCCATGTGCTGCGGCTTCTGGACTTCGCGAAGGGCTGGCCCATGGATGCGCCTTTGCTCATTCACTGTTATGCTGGAATTTCCCGTTCCACGGCTGCGGCTTATATCATCGCTTCGGCTTTAAACCTGGCGCTGGATGAAAGCGAGCTTGCCGGGATTGTTCGCAACCTGTCTCCATCGGCAACGCCGAATATCCGGCTTGTTGCGCTCGCAGACGAAATTCTGGGGCGACAGGGGCGAATGGTAGCAGCCATACGCGCAATCGGACGCGGAGCGGAGGCTTTCGAAGGCGAGGTTTTCAGCTTGCCTGTGAAAGTATGATCCCGAAAAGTGGGAACCGGTTTTCGGAAAAGATCATGCTTAAATGAATCTATGGGCTGATCGCTCGCCCGAGGGCGTTCAAAAACCCGCCACGCGCATCGGGCGGCGTGACGGCACGTGGCTCCCATACATGCCGCATCAGAAAATAGCCGGTCATCGTGAAGGCATGATCGATATCGTCATAGGACGTTGCGCGAACGGCAGTATTATTGACGAAGCCCGGCAGCAGCAGAAGCTTGTCAGCCCATGGTGCGCCCGCATCACGGCAGACCGCACGCCCCGATTTCGGCGACACATAGATCAGGTCTTCCTTGACGCCTGTTGCCGCACATTCCTTGAGATCAAGGCCGAAGCCCAGCTCTTCAAGCATCATCACCTCAAAGCGCAACACTAGTTCGCCTGAGGCCAGCGGATCGTCAAAATGTTCGATGATAAGCCGCAATGTCTCATAGAGGCCGCGATGCGGATCGCGTTCGGGCAACAGGCGCAAATGGGAAGCTGCAAGCTGGATACCATATAACGCCACAGGCGTTTCGATGAGGCGGGCGGCAGCAAATTCCAGCGGTTCGATGGTAAAGCTGCCCATATGCTCATCCAGCCGCGCCCACCATGTCACATCCACATGATTGCCCGGCTGCAGCAACGGCTGCATGCGGCGGGAACGCCCGCCGCGCACCATACCCATATGGCGGCCATGCTCACGGGTCATCACTTCCACGATGGCGCTTGTCTCGCCATGGCGTCGTGTCCCAAGAATTATGCCTTCATCGCGCCATTCCATGGCCGCCAGCTTTATGAATTAGGTTGGAAAATCAAGGCCCATTTCGCGATAGCGTTCGGGGTCGTTGCCCCAGTTTTCCCGCACTTTCACGAAAAGGAAGAGATGAACCGTCTGTTCCAGTATCTCGGAGATTTCCTTGCGTGCTGATTGCCCGATTGCCTTGATCGTCTCACCCTTGTGGCCAAGCACGATCTTCTTCTGGCTTTCGCGCTCCACATAGATCACCTGCTCAATGCGGACGGATCCATCCTTGCGCTCTTCCCAGCGTTCGGTTTCCACCGTGGACGAGTAAGGCAGCTCCTCATGCAGGCGCAGATAGAGCTTTTCGCGGGTGATTTCCGCTGCAAGCTGCCGCATCGGCATATCGGAAATCTGGTCTTCCGGATAATACCAAGGGCCGTTCGGCACGTTCTCGGCGAGATATTTCGCGAGATCCTTGCAGCCCGATCCGTTCAGCGCCGAGATCATGAAAGTCTGGTCGAATGTGACCAGCTCATTGGCCTTGCGGGCAAGATCCAGCAAAACCGGCGGATCGACGCGGTCGACCTTGTTGAGCACCAGAACCTTCTTCTGGCGCACATCCTTCATGCTCGCAAGCAGCGCTTCGGCGTTTTCGTTCAGACCGCCTTGCGAATCGAGAAGAACGAGAATGATGTCGGCATCCTTCGCACCACCCCAGGCCGTCGTGACCATGGCGCGGTCGAGTCTGCGCTTCGGCCGGAAAATGCCGGGCGTGTCGACCAGAACGATCTGCGCCTGACCTTCGATGAATATGCCGCGCACAAGAGCGCGTGTCGTCTGCACCTTGTGCGTGACGATAGAAACCTTCGTTCCCACCAGCTGGTTGACCAGCGTCGATTTCCCCGCATTCGGCGCCCCGATCAGTGCCACGAAGCCGGACCGGGTCTGGCCTGCCTCGTTTTCGCCGTCAGCCGGCGTCGTCCGATTGTTCATTGTTTATCCTTCCAGACGATATTTCCTTGCAGAACGCCGCCGTCCCCTGCGCACGACATTCCCGATACGACAAAACCGCCGATGAAAGCGACATATCGTATAAGACTAATTATAACCGATCTCGATTTAAAAAACGCCAATTCTTGCATCAAGCGGAATTGTCACGCTTCCAGACGCCTTCACGATAAAGCATCACTTCAGCGGCGTTTTGTTCGGCTATTCTTTTCGAACGCCCCTCGCCCGTTTCCGTGGCAAAACCCTTGACCGTAACCTCCACCGTAAACAGCGGATCATGGTCCGGGCCGGTACGGCTGATGATAGAGTATGAAGGATGGACATTGCCCTGCTGGTGCGCCCATTCCTGCAACTCGGTCTTGGCGTCGCGGCGGGCGGCACCCGTTTGCAGTGACCGCTTTTCCCAGTAGCGCTTGACGAAGGGCCGCACAGCCTCCAGTCCGCCATCGAGATAGATCGTGGCGATCAGTGCCTCGACGACATCAGCGCGCACGTTCAAAAGGCGCTTGTCATTCAGTGACTTGATATCGGAGCCGGTGTGGATGAGATCAGCCAGCCCGATCTCATCGGCAATCGCCGCACAGGTTTCTGCATTCACCAGCGCATTGAGCCGAACCGACAGTTCACCTTCGGAGGCATCGGGAAACTCGTCGAACAACATTTCCGCGACGGTCAGTCCCAGAACGCGGTCGCCGAGAAATTCGAGACGTTCATAATTTGCGCGCGATGGCGCCTGCACACTTGAGTGGGTGAGCGCACGATCCAGCCGTTTCAAATTGAGAAAACGGTGTCCGGTGCGCTCCTCCAGAATTGCTGCTGCCTGATTTGCCGAAGCCATTTCAGTTTCCGGTTACGGCTGTATGCGGCGCGGCATTGACTGAGCTGAACAGTCGGCCAAAGCGTACTTCGGTCGGCCATTTCCAGATTTCAAGCGGGCTTGCCTTGTCGGCAATGGAGAAGAAGATGATGTTTGCGCGACCGACCAGGTTCTCAAACGGCACATAGCCGACGCCGAAACGGCTATCGAGCGAGTTGTCGCGGTTGTCGCCCATCATGAAGTAATGACCGGCGGGAACCTCGAAGACGCGCGTATCGTCACCGATGGAATTCGGCGCGAGATCAAGTGTGTCATAGGTCACACCGTCTGGCAGGGTTTCGCGATAGACTTCGACGGGCCGGTTCACTTCCGTCACATCGGGATTGTCGATTGTGCCGACCCGGTCACGCTTGACCGCCTGATCGTTGATATAGAGCACGCCGCCGCGCATCTGCACGCGATCGCCCGGCAGGCCGATCACGCGCTTGATGTAATCGACGGAAGGATCACTCGGCAGTTTGAACACCACCACGTCACCGCGCTTCGGCTCCGCACTCCAGATGCGGCCTGAAAACAGATCCAGTCCAAACGGCAGCGAATAGCGCGAATAGCCATAAGCCCATTTGGTGACGAATAGATAGTCGCCTTCCAGAAGCGTCGGCCGCATGGACCCGGAGGGAATCGAAAAGGGCTGGAACAGCAGGGTCCGGATGACGAGGGCCAGAAGAAGCGCCTGGACGATGACACTGAAGGTTTCCCCAAGTCCGCCTGATTTCTTCCGGGATTTGTCGGCCACGCTCATGTCGTCCTCATTCATGCGTTGGTTCTATAAGGGCTGAACGCGCCGGTAGCAACGCCCGGAAACACCACAGGCCGGCGGTGAGGCACGATCAATGTGGCGTTATGGCGGCGAAATTCCTGCGTCGCCGCCTCACGGCTCCTGCCTCACGGCCAGCGCCTCGATGATGACGAAGGCCTGGGCCAGCGGAAAATCGTCGGTGATGGTGAGATGGATCGCGGCCTCATGGCCGGGCGGCAGCATCTTCGCCAGCCGCGCCGCGGCCCCGCCGGTCAGCGCCATGGTCGGCTTGCCGCCGGGCAGGTTCACCACGCCCATGTCGCGCCAGAACACCCCGTAGGAAATGCCGGTGCCGAGCGCCTTGGCGCAGGCTTCCTTGGCGGCGAAGCGCTTGGCATAGGAGGCTGCCCGCTCGCGCCGGGCCTCGGAGCGCGCGCGCTCGATATCGGTATAGACACGGCTGAGGAAGCGCTCCCCGAAGCGCTCCAGCGACTTTTCCACGCGGCGGATGTCGATCAGGTCGCTGCCGATGCCGATAATCATGGCAAGTTCAGATGTTGCGGCTGCCGGGCTTCACCGCGGGGATCGCGGCAAGCTCGGGCGGCAGCGCGTCCGCCGGATAGGCCGGCACCTCATATTCGGCCAGCGCGATCAGCGGCACGCCGACATCGGTCTTGCCGGCCGAACGGTCGATGATGCAGGCGGCGGCCACGACCTCGGCCCCAAGGTCGCGCAGGCAGGCGATGGTTTCGCGGATCGACAGGCCGGTGGTGACGATGTCCTCCACGATGACGACGCGCGCGCCCTTCTCCATCTCGAAGCGGCGCAGCCTGAACACGCCCTGCTCGCGCTCCACCCAGACCGCCGGCACGCCGAGATGGCGCGAGGTCTCGTAGGCGGGAATGAGCCCGCCGATGGCCGGGCCCACGACATAGTCGATCGGGCCGTCTACCTCGGCGCGGATCTTCGCCGCCAGCGCCCTGCACAGCTTCTCGGTCTTGTCGGCATGCATGAAGACACGCGCCTTCTGCAGGAAAACCGGGCTCCGGAGGCCGGAGGTGAGAATGAAATGCCCCTCCAGCACGGCGCCGGCGGAGCGGAAGACATCGAGCACTTCGGCAGTATTCATCGTTTCGCAAATTCCATTTCGACAGACGGCTGAAGTCAGCCGTTGACCCGCCGTGCGGTGCTCACGGAGGGGTGTTCCTTGAGCTGCGACAGCAGCCGGTTCAGATGCTTCACGTCCCACACTTCGATGTCGATGAGCATTTCCGTGAAGTCGGGCGCGGTGCGCACCATCGACAGGGTATGGATGTTGGCGTCGTTGGATGCAACCACCTGTGCGATATCGGCCAGCGAACCGGGCGCATTGATGGCCGTCACCGAGATGCGGGCGGGGAAGCGCTCGCGGTTGTTCTCGTCGATGTCCCAGCGCACGTCGATCCAGCGTTCGGGCTGATCGTCGAAGGCGGTCAGCGACGGCGACTGGATCGGATAGATGGTGATGCCGGAGCCGGGCTGGACGATGCCGACGATGCGGTCGCCCGGCACCGCCCCTTCCGGCGCGAAGGTCACCGGCAGGTCACCGCGCACGCCGCGAATGGGCAGGGCGCCGTCCTTCGGCTGGCTCTTGCCCTTGCGCGACGAGCGGCCCGGAAGCTGGAACAGCATGCCGGCCGCATTGCGGATGCGCGACCAGCCTTCCTCGCGCTGCTTCGGCACCGGCGCGGTGACGCGCTCGTCCTTGTAGTCGGGGAACACGGCCTTGATGACGTCTGCCGACGACAGTTCGCCGCGCCCGACCGCCGCCAGCACGTCCTCGACATCCTTGCGCGCCAGCCGCGGCAGCACGGGCTTGAGGCTGTCCTTGGAGAAGGGCTTGCCGGTTCGCTCGAAGGCACGTTCGAGGATGCGCATGCCGAGGCCGGAATATTGCTTGCGAATGGCGTTCTTGGTCGCCCGGCGGATGGCGGAACGGGCCTTGCCGGTGACGACGATCGATTCCCACGCCGCCGGCGGCACCTGCGCCTTGGAGCGGATGATCTCGACCTCGTCGCCATTCTTCAGCTCGGTCATCAGCGGCATGATGCGGCCGTTGACCTTGGCGCCGACGCAACTGTCGCCGACATCGGTGTGCACGGCATAGGCGAAATCGATGGGCGTTGCGCCGCGCGGCAGGGCGATCACCATGCCCTTGGGCGTGAAGCAGAACACCTGGTCCTGGAACAGCTCCAGCTTGGTGTTCTCCAGAAAGTCTTCCGGATTGTCGCCCTCGGAAAGCTGCTCGATGGTGCGCCGCAGCCAGGCATAGGCGCTGGTCTCGTTGGAAAGATCGCGCCCGCCGCCGTTCTTGGAAACGCCGTCCTTGTAGATGGAATGCGCGGCGACGCCGTATTCGGCCACCTCGTTCATCTCGCGGGTGCGGATCTGCAATTCGACACGCTGGCGCGAGGGGCCGACGATGGTGGTGTGAATCGACTGGTAGCCGTTCTGCTTCGGGGTCGAGATGTAGTCCTTGAACCGGCCGGGCACCATGGACCAGGTGGTGTGGATGGCGCCGAGCGCCTGGTAGCAACCCTCCACGGTATCGACCACGACGCGGAAGCCGAAGATGTCGGAAAGCTGCTCGAAGGACAGCGCCTTGGTCTCCATCTTGCGGAACACTGACCAGGGCTTCTTCTGGCGGCTGGTGACCTCGGCGTGGATCTCGTATTTCACGAACAGCGCCGACAGCGCCTTCTCGATGTCGTTGAGTACATCCCTGGCACGCTCGGAGATTTCGGCCAGCCGCTGCGTCACCATGCGGTGCGCTTCGGGGTTGATGTAGCGGAAGGCCAGTTCCTCGAGCTCCTCGCGCATGCCCTGCATGCCCATGCGCCCGGCCAGCGGCGCATAGATTTCCATCGTCTCCTCGGCGATGCGCAGCCGCTTGTCCTCGCGCATATGGCCGAGGGTGCGCATGTTGTGCAGCCGGTCCGCCAGCTTGACCAGCAGGACGCGCACATCCTCGGAGATGGCGAGCAGCAGCTTGCGCAGGTTTTCGGCCTGCTCCGCCTTCTTGGACACCAGGTCGAGCTTCTTGAGCTTGGTCAGCCCCTCCACCAGCCTGCCCATTTCCGAGCCGAACAGTTCGTCGATCTCGGCGCGCGTGGCGGTGGTGTCCTCGATGGTGTCGTGCAGCAGCGCTACGGCGATGGTCGCCTCGTCGAGCCGCATGTCGGTGAGGATGGCCGCGACTTCGAGCGGATGCGAGAAATAGGGATCGCCCGAAGCCCGCTTCTGGTGGCCATGCTTCTGCATGGCATAGACATAGGCCTTGTTGAGCAGCGCCTCGTTGACGTCCGGCTTGTAGCGCTGGACGCGCTCGACAAGCTCATACTGACGCATCATGGGCGGGCTCTCGCAGCAGAAAACAAAACATGCGCCACTGCTTAGCGGCGCATGTCATAGATAACTGCGATTGAGTTCCGGCGGAAGAGCCGGAACTTCCCTTAAAGGTCAGAAATCGTCGCTTTTTTCCGGCGGCACGAGGCCTTCGATGCCGGCCAGAAGGTCCTCTTCCGACATGCGGTCGAACGTGATGTTCTCTTCCGGCTCGTCGACGTCGTCGGCGGCAGCGGCGCCCGGCTGGGCGGCGATGGCCTCGGCTTCCGGCTCATCGACCTCGACATGCTTCTGCAGCGAGTGGATCAGATCTTCCTTGAGATCGCCCGGCGACAGGGTCTCGTCGGCGATCTCGCGCAGCGCCACGACCGGGTTCTTGTCGTTGTCGCGCGGCACGGTGATCTGGGCGCCCTGGCTGATCAGGCGGGCGCGATGGCCGGCCAAAAGGACCAGCTCGAAGCGGTTCTCGACCTTGTCGATGCAATCTTCAACGGTGACGCGGGCCATTGGATGCCCCTTTCATGCGAAGGATTTGATGGAAAACAGACGCGCTCCATAACCCGGATGCCGGAAAAACACAAGCGACAGGCTTCGCCTCCCATCGCAACCCCCAAGCGGAAAATGAAATCCGGTTTCCGGGAGAATCCGCGGCATGATCGGCCCGACAAAATATGCAAAGGCGGGATTGGCCTGCCACGAAGCTGACGCTATTTGGGGGAATAGCTCGATTTCGGCGGGAGGGGTCCGGTCATTTCCAGGCCACGTACCGTCGCAGGTTATTTCACTGCCACGTTATACTTGCCAAGGGATATTTCCGATGTTCGACCCCCGGGAGAAGATTGCTCTCTTCATCGACGGTGCCAATCTTTATGCCACCTCGCGCTCACTCGGCTTCGACATAGACTATCGCAAGCTGCTCGCCAGCTTCCAGAAGCGCGGTTATCTTCTGCGCGCCTACTATTACACGGCGCTGGTCGAGGATCAGGAATACTCCTCCATCCGCCCGCTGATCGACTGGCTGGACTACAACGGCTACAAGGTGGTGACCAAGCCGGCCAAGGAGTTCACCGACGCGACGGGGCGCCGCAAGATCAAGGGCAACATGGACATCGAACTCACCGTCGATGCCCTCGAACTGGCCGATGTCGTCGACCACTATGTGATCTTTTCCGGCGACGGCGATTTCCGCACTCTTGTGGAGGCGCTGCAACGGCGCGGCCGCAAGGTCTCCATCGTCTCGACCATGGCCTCGCAGCCCTCCATGATCTCCGACGAACTGCGCCGCCAGGCCGATCATTTCATCGACCTCATGACGCTGAAGAACGAGGTCGGGCGCGAGCAGGCCGCGCGGCGCCCGGAACCTGCCCATAGCGGGGAGGACGAGGAGGACGACGACTGAGGGGGACGACGATGCTGCTGGCTCCGACCGATCCGGACCGTAACTGTCCCCTCTGCCCCCGGCTTCACGATTTCATCGCCGAATGGCGGGCGAAGGAGCCCGGCTGGTTCAACGCGCCCGTTCCGCCGTTCCTGCCGCCGCAGGGGCGCGAGGCGGTGCGCCTGCTCATCGTCGGGCTGGCGCCCGGCCTGCGCGGGGCCAACCGCACCGGCCGGCCCTTCACCGGCGACTATGCCGGCGACCTGCTCTATTCGACGCTGACCCGTTTCAATCTGGCGCGCGGGCGCTTCGAGGCCCGCCCGGACGACAGCCTCGAACTGATCGACACGGCCATCGTCAATGCGGTGCGTTGCGTGCCGCCGCAGAACAAGCCGACCGGCGTGGAAATTACGACCTGCCGGTCCTTCCTCATCCCGACCATCGAAAGCTTCCCGAACCTCACCGCCGTGCTGGCGCTGGGCGCCATCGCCCACCAGTCCATGGTGCGGACGCTGGGCGGGCGGGTGGCGGCGCATCCGTTCAAGCATGGCGGCCGCCACGACATCGCCGGCCTCACGCTTTTCTCCAGCTATCACTGCTCGCGCTACAACACGAACACGGGCGTGCTGACGGAGGAGATGTTCGTCAGCGTGTTCAGGGAGATAGCGGGGTTTTTAGGGCAGTAGGGCAGTAGGGCAGTAGGGCACAGTAGGGCACAGTAGGGCACAGTAGGGCACAGTAGGGCACAGTAGGGAAAAATATCAGGGCTGTCAGACAACGAACAGCGTGATTTTCTAAAAACATACTGCCTTACTGCCCTACTGCCTTACTCCCCTGACCTAACCTCTTTCCTTAAGCAGCCGCCCCTTCTCCCGGTTCCAGTCGCGCTGCTTCTCTGTCTCGCGCTTGTCGTGCAGCTTCTTGCCGCGCGCCACGGCGAGCAGGAGCTTGGCGCGGCCGCGATCGTTGAAATAGATCTTCAGCGGCACCAGCGTCATGCCTTCGCGGTCGACGCCTTGCGCCAGCCGCGCCAGTTCGCGCTTCGAGACCAGCAGCTTGCGGCGGCGGCGCGGCTCATGGTTGAAGCGGTTGGCCTGCAGATATTCCGGCAGATAGGAGTTGATGAGCCACAGCTCGCCGCCTTCCACGGAAGCGTAGGATTCCTGGATGTTGGCCTGGCCGCCGCGCAGCGACTTCACCTCCGTTCCGGTCAGTACCAGCCCGGTCTCGAGCGTGTCGAGAACCTCATAGGAGAAGCGCGCCTTGCGGTTTTCCGCGGCGACCTTGTTGTTGGGATCGGCTTTCCGGTTCTGGCTCATGATGCGCACAGATGGCGCATCGGCCTCAGTTTATCAAGCCGGCGCTTTTCATCGCCGCGTCGATCTTCGCTTCCGTTTCCGGCTCCGCGGTGACCAGCGGGGAGCGGACGACGTTCGCGATCCGGCCAAGCCGCGACAGCGCATATTTGGCTCCGGCGACGCCGGTGTCGGTGAAGATCGCCTTGTGCAGCGGCAAAAGCCGGTCCTGCAATTCCAGCGCGCGGGCGCTGTCGCCCGACAGCGTCGCCTGCTGGAATTCGGCGCACAGGCGCGGCGCGACATTGGCAGTGACGGAAATGCAGCCGACGCCGCCATGGGCGTTGAAGCCGAGCGCCGAGGCATCCTCGCCCGAAAGCTGGATGAAATCCTTGCCGCAGGTGGCGCGCTGCTCCGAAACGCGTTCGACCTTGCCGGTCGCGTCCTTCACGCCGGCGATGTTCCTGAAGTCGTGCGCCAGGCGGCCCATCGTGTCCGGCGTCATGTCGATCACCGAACGCGGCGGAATGTTGTAGATGATGATCGGCAGCGTGGTGGCCTGGGCGACGGCGGCGAAATGCTCGTAAAGGCCGCGCTGGGTGGGCTTGTTGTAATAGGGCGTCACCACCAGCACGGCATCGGCGCCCACGCTTTCGGCGTGCTTGACCAACCCGATCGCTTCCTTGGTGTTGTTGGAACCGGCCCCGGCCACCACCGGAGCCCTGCCCTTCGCCACCTCGACGCAAACCTCGACCACCCGGCGGTGCTCCTCATGCGAGAGCGTGGGCGACTCGCCCGTGGTGCCGACCGGAACCAGCCCGGTGGTGCCTTCCTCGATCTGCCACTCGACCAGGGCGCGAAAGGCTTTCTCGTCGAAACGCCCGTCTTGGTCGAACGGCGTTACGAGCGCGGTGAGCGAGCCTCTCAGCATTATGTCCAACTCCTTGGAGCCCTGTTTGAGCGAAATGCCGGCTTCTAGCGCAAAGCCGGGCGCCGCACCATAGGACAAGTTCAGGAATTTGATGACCGCGCCCGAAATCCGTACCGGGTCTGATCGCCTGTTTCCCCAGGCGGGGACTGCCGTGGGACTTGCCTTGATATGGGCAGGCGATCTGCTATCCCCTCCCCGTCTTTCGGTTCCCCGGTGCTTCGAGGGACCATTCCCCAGCATCAGGAACACGATCATGAACATGACCGAACCCATTCGCGTTGCCATTGCCGGCCATGGAAACCTCGGGCGCGGCGTCGAGGCGGCCATGGGCCACAATCCCGACATGCAGCTCGTCGGCATCTACACGCGCCGTCCGCCCGAACAGCTTCGCCCCCGCCAGCCCGGCACGCCGGTGTTCGCCATGGAAACCCTGCCCGGACATGCCGGCCGGATCGACGTGCTGATCCTGTGTGGCGGTTCCCGGGAAGACCTCCCCCGGCAAGGGCCGGAATATGCAGCCCTCTTCAACACGGTCGACAGTTTCGACACGCATGCCCGCATTCCGGAATATTTTACCGCGGTGGACGCCCCGGCAAAGGCCAATCGCCGCACCGCGCTGATCTCGGCCGGCTGGGACCCCGGCATGTTCTCGATCAACCGCATATTGGGCGAGGCCCTGCTGCCGGACGGCGAAACCTACACCTTCTGGGGCGACGGGCTGAGCCAGGGCCATTCGGACGCCGTGCGCCGCATTCCCGGCGTGGCGGGCGCGGTGCAATATACACGCCCCGTCCCGGCTGCCATGGAGCGGGCCCGCAACGGATCGCGGCCTGTGCTGGCAACCCGCGAAAAGCACCGGCGCGAATGCTTCGTGGTGCTCCAGGACGGCGTCGAACCAGGACCGGTGCGCGAGGCGATCGTCACCATGGAGCACTATTTCGCCGACTACGACACCACCGTGAATTTCATCAGCGCGGAAGAGCTTGCCCGCAATCACGCGGCGATGGTGCATGGCGGCTTCGTCATCCGCAGCGGCAAAACCTCGGCGAACACCACGCAGACGATCGAATACAGCCTCAAGCTCGACAGCAATCCGGAGTTCACGGCCAGCGTGCTGGTGGCCTATGCGCGGGCCGTGCATCGCCTGCACGCCATGGGCCAGTTCGGCGCCAAGACGGTGTTCGACGTTCCTCCCGGCCTGCTTTCGCCGAGGAGCGCGGAACAGTTGCGGGCCGGACAATTATAGTCCGCTCCACACCGCAGCTGCAAAAAAATCCGGGCCAATTTGTCGGATTGGCGAAACCGTGCTCGTCCTAGGAGCGTTGATCGCCAATCCAATCAGAAGGGACAAATGTCATGCCCAGCACCGTCCGCCTGCATCGCGTTCTGGCAACGAGCCCGGAGAAGGTCTACCGCGCCTTCATAGAGGCCGATGCACTCGCGAAATGGCTGCCGCCCAACGGGTTCGCCTGCACCGTGCATCACCTTGAGCCGAAAACCGGAGGCACCTTCCGCATGTCGTTCCGCAACTTCACGACGGACCAAAGCCATGCCTTCGGCGGCGAATATACCGAACTCGTCCCGGACGAGCGGGTGAGCTACACGGACAAGTTCGACGATCCCAACCTGCCCGGCGAGATGAAGGTGACCGTGACGCTGACGAAGGTCTCGGTCGGCACGGAACTGAACATCGAACAGGCAGGCATCCCCGACCTCATTCCCGCCGAGGCCTGCTATCTCGGCTGGCAGGATTCGCTCCGGAACCTGGCAAGGCTGGTGGAGCCGGACATCCAGGAATAGGACAAGAAGCCGAACCGGATAGTCGCGGCCGGCGAGGAAACTTGCCGCCTGCCGAAACCAAGAACCCCGGCCGAAGCCGGGGTCATGGTCTTTAAAGCACGGCGTAATTCGTCGTAGTCGGCCGCCAGCTTCAGCTGTTCTTCTTCGTGATCAGCGTCAGCGTGCCATCCGCGCCCATGCTTGTGGCCACGACCTGAGTGGACTTGGCACCCTTTTCATCGAGGGCCGACTTCGCCTCGGGCGAGGCTTCGACCATGCTGTGCAATTGCTGCATGCTCTCGCTGCTGGTTTCTTCCACGATCTTGTTGACCTGCGCCTGCGTCTCCTGCGGCAGTTCGCTCACATCGATGACGTTGACGCGCTGGATGGCCGGAGCCGTCACGGGCGGATTGGCCGGCTGCTGAGAGGGAGATGCCTCCTGCGCGAGGACAGCGCCGGCAGTTCCGAACAAGGTGACGCTGGCGAGGATCATTACTGTTTTGCGCATGGATTTGCCTTTTCCGATTGGCCCCACCGCACGCACGCGCAACTGACATGATCATTGCGACGAGAAACTGCCGCCGATGTGGCCATTTCGTGACGAATTGCCTTCTGGAACGGGCTGTTTGACCGGGGTCGCGAACCTTATGCGGTGCCCAGGACGGCTTTCGCCACGACAGGCCGCGGCCGCCGTCTCTCATTCCGTCAAGATTTGTTGGAACGATTCTCCCCGCCCCTCATTGGCCTCACTCACCCGGGGCAGCGTGGGGTGAGGAACACAGGGAGAAATCCGTTGAGAGTAAGCGAATGCATGACCAGGGACGTCCGGTTTGCCGGCCCCGAGGCAAAGCTCAGGGATGTCGCCCGGGCAATGGCAAGCCTCGATATCGGCCTGCTTCCGGTCGCCGACGACAACAGGCTCGTCGGGATGATCACCGATCGCGATATCGCCGTTCGCGGCGTGGCTTCGGGAATGGGACCGGACACGCCCGTCAAAGATGTCATGTCGACCGACGTCAAATATTGCTTCGAGGACGAGGAGGTTGCCAGCGTCCTGGACAATATGGGCGACATACAGGTGCGGCGGCTGCCGGTGCTCAACCGGGAAAAGCGGCTGGTGGGCATCGTCTCGCTGGGAGACCTCGCCACCAACGGCGACGCCACCAATGCCGGAAGGGCCCTCGGCGGCATATCGAAGCCGGGCGGCGAACATTCGCAGACCGCCCATTGAGTTCCGGCCGTCTGCGCCTGACTGAAACAAAGGCCCGCCCGGCCTCAGCCGGGCGGGTTTCCGTCTCGATCTTCGTTTCGAGGAGCTTTCCTCGGGCCTGTCGAAACAATGCCTCGATTGGTAGAGCACGACCGGCCGATGAGGTGCGGATCACATGGTGCCGGAAGGGGCGGGCGCGACCGTGTCGCTGGGTGCCATGACGCCGGCACCAGGCGGAGGAGGAGCTTCCGTCGCGCCGGGAGGCGGGACCGAACTGGTCGTCTCCGTCTGGCTGCAGGCGGTGACGGCGATCAATGTCAGGCCCAATGCGGCGAGAAGCTGGATCTTGCGGGTCATTCATGGTCCCTTCTTGTTGTCCCCGCCGGACGCGCATCATGAAGTCCATGACCGTGAGGTCAATGCCGCTGCGGTCAAAGCTTCTTTCACTCCGTAACGAGGCCGGACCGGGGAATGCGGCTTTCGGCTGAAGCGAGCGGGTTGGAAATAGCGCGCTTTCCGATATAGAAATGTTTTCGAGCGGACGGCATGTGAGCGCCGCGTCACGACGCCGGAGCGGCCATGGCGGGACATACCTGGGATCGGGTGCCAATCGACGCCCAGAGCATCGAAGCTCCGCTTTCGCGCAGTGCCATCTTCCTGGTCGTGGAGACCATGGACGGCAATGACGCGATTGCCAGCGTCCGCGCGACGCTCGGCGGGCTGGACGACCTCATCAAAACCGTTGGCTTTCGCGACCTGGACGGCAAATTGTCCTGCATCGCGGCGATCGGGTCCGCCCTGTGGGACCGGCTCTCTCCTTCCAGCCGGCCGGCTGAACTCAAGCCGTTCTCTCCGATCGATGGCCCTGTTCACAAGGCCCCGTCGACGCCGGGCGACCTGCTGTTCCACATACGGGCCGAGCGCGCCGACCTGTGTTTCGAATTCGCCAGGCTGCTGCTTGACACACTCGGTGACGCGGTGCGGATCGTCGATGAGACCTGGGGCTTCCGTTATTTCGACGCGCGGGATCTTCTTGGTTTTGTCGACGGAACCGCGAACCCGGTGGGACAGGACATTCCGGAATCGGCGCTGGTCGGGGAAGAGGATCGCGAATTCGCCGGGGGAAGCTATGTGGTGACCCAGAAATACCTGCACGACCTGTCCGCATGGAAGGCGATCGGCGCCGACCGACAGGAGAAGATCATCGGCCGCACCAAGGTGGACAACATCGAGCTCGACGATCAGGCAGCAAACCAGAAATCGCACAAGAGCCTGGCCACCATCGTCGACCCGCAGGGCGTGGAGCATGATATCCTGCGGGACAATATGCCGTTCGGCAGCCCGGGGCGGCGTGAGTTCGGAACCTATTTCATAGGCTATACCCGCCGGCTTTGGGTGATCGAAAAGATGCTGCAGCGCATGTTCATCGGTGAACCGAAAGGCGCATACGACCGGCTTCTGGACTTTTCCACAGCCCAGACAGGCACCACCTTCTTCGCCCCCTCGCGGTCGACATTGGCAAAGCTGGCAAACGCGGAGTAGCCTACGCCAGAAGCCTGCGGGCGATCATTATCGGCCCCCCTTCGGCTCCTGCCCATCGCCGCTTGTGGCCCAACACCCCGCCCAGGATCCGCACGCCCGTTGGAACGCGGCGCCGGCGGCAACATCGGATGACAGAGGGCAATCGACAGCGATGGCGGAGAGGATGGGATTCGAACCCACGAGAAGCTTTTGACCTCTACTCCCTTAGCAGGGGAGCGCCTTCGACCACTCGGCCACCTCTCCACAGCGCGCTTTCTAAGGGTTTCCGTCAGTTTGGCAAGGCTCAATCTCGCGGTTGAGCGCAGCTATTTGCAGAATGGCGCAGAAACCCACAAGGCAGGGAGGAGAAAATCGGGGAACAGGTTTCACACGATTCTCCTTCGCGCAATTTTTCCCATTATAGGAAATCTCTTCCGGTGATCCCTGGCGCTTTCCGCGCAAGCGCCGGGCTCGGTTGGAGTGCGCCAAACCGGGCCACGCACAAGGCCAAAGCTCCGATTCGCCTCTTCAGGAAGGGATAAGAGGCAGAGTTCAGTCAGCAGATGCTTGCGCAGCACCTGCCACTTGGCTTAGCTGCAATCCGGTTCGACAACAGGATTGCCATGCCCATCCATCCTCCTTTCACCCCTGTCATCGAGGCCCTGCCCTCCACCGTTCCCTTCGTCGGGCCGGAGGCGCAGGAGCGCGCCACCGGACATAAATTCCGTGCCCGTATCGGGGCCAACGAAAGCAGCTTCGGGCCCTCGCCGCGCGTCATAGCCTGCATGACCGAGACGGCGCCCGACATGTGGATGTATTGCGACCCCGACAGTCACGACCTCAAACTCGCGGCCGCCGCCCATCACGGCGTCAAGCCGCAGAACATCGTCGTCGGGGAAGGCATAGACGGGCTGCTCAGCCTGCTGACGCGCATGTATGTTTCGCCCGGCGAGCCGGTGGTGACGTCGCTGGGCGCCTATCCGACCTTCAATTTCCATGTCGCGAGCGTGGGCGGCAGGCTGGTGTCCGTTCCCTATGAGAACGACCGCGAAAACCTCGACGGGCTGCTCGATGCGGTACGTCGTGAAAATGCCCGGCTGGTTTACCTGTCCAACCCCGATAATCCGATGGGAAGCTGGTGGGAGGCGGACGACGTGACCCGCTTCATCGAGGCGCTGCCGGAAACGACGATGTTCATTCTGGACGAGGCCTATTGCGAACTCGCACCGGCTTCCGCCCTGCCCGCGATCGACGTGACACGGCCGAACGTCGTGCGGATGCGCACCTTCTCGAAGGCCTACGGGCTCGCCGGCATTCGCTGCGGCTATGCCATCGGCGAGGAGACGGTGATTGCCGCCTTCGAGAAGATCCGCAACCATTATGGCGTCAGCCGCATGGCGCAGATCGCCGGCGAGGCGGCGCTGGAGGACCAGGCCTGGCTGGCCGAGGTGGTGCGCAAGGTGGATGCCGGGCGCCGCCGCATCACGGCAATAGCCGCGGACAACGGCTTGCAGGCCCTGCCCTCCGCAACGAATTTCGTCGCCGTGGACTGCGGCCGCGACGGAGCCTTCGCGCTGAAACTGATGGAGGCGCTGCTGGCGCGCGGCGTGTTCATCCGCAAGCCGATGGTGGCGGGGCTGGACCGCTGCATCCGCATCAGCGTCGGGCTCGACCACGAACTCGACGTTCTGGCCGAGGAAATGCCGAAGGCACTGGCGGCGGCGCGGGCCGGATAAGCGGCGCTAGAGCGACGCGATCCGCAAGGCCCAGCGGCGTTCGTCGCTGGTGAACCGGGTCAGGCCAAGCGGCTCGACATCGACCGACCAGAAACCTTGCGGCGGGGCGTCAAGCACCGCACAGACAGCGGCGCGAATGACCGACGGGTGGGTGACCGCGAGCGTATGCCCGGACAGGCCGAGGCTCTCTTTCAGCAAGGCCGACACGCGATGCCTGAGGTCGTTCAGCGATTCACCGCCATGCGGCGCGGTTGCCGGGTCGGACACCCATGCCGCCAGGTCCGCCGGATCGAGTTCGGCAAGCCTGCGCCCGGCCCAGGTGCCGAAATCCTGGTCGCGAAGGGCCTCCACCGCCTCTCCGTGCAGGCCGAGGGCGGCAACGGTCTGGACGGCGCGCAGGGCGGGGCCATGCCATACGCGGTCGGCGCGAGGCAGGTTCCCGGCCAGCTTCTGCGCCTGTGCAAGGGCAGCAGGCTCCAGCGGCTCGTCACGCGGAAAAGCCCCGCGCCGCGTCGCCTCCGTCGCGCCGCAGCACACCAGCGTCAGCCGCCCTGCCATGCATCCTCCTTCGCTTGATTGACAGCCATACATGACGGCGACTAGTGTCGGCAAAGGTTACGGATCTGGAAGCTGGTGAAAATCCAGCGCGGTCGCGCCACTGTGATCGGCATAATGCCGGAAGTCAGGCCTTGGTCCGTCTCCCCAGCTTGCAATGACGGGACGCAGTATCCCAGGGAGAAGCACAATGTCTGACATCACATTCGCACCGGAAATCCGTCCGATTCCGGTGCGCGAAATCATGCCATGGGCCGTTTTCGGCGGGTTGCTCATGGTGCTGGCCATCTATTTCGTCGGCGCGGAAGAAGGGGCCACCACCCTGTTCTCGAGCCTGAGCACGCATGAATTCGTTCATGACGCGCGCCACCTCCTCGGCTTCCCCTGCCACTGAAAGCATAGCGCCATGGTTGGAAATCTTCTGCTTCGCGGGATGCTGGTCGGCATCCTCGCCGGACTTTTCGCGTTCGGATTCGCCCGTATCTACGGGGAGCCGCATATCGACAGCGCCATCGCCTATGAAGAAGCGATGGCTGCCGCCTCCGGCGAGCCCGCCGAGGAAGAGGAGGAACTGGTCAGCCGCGAGACGCAGGCGGGCCTCGGCCTGCTGACCGGCTCGGTCGTCTACGGCGCCGCCATCGGCGGATTGTTCTCCATCGTCTTCGCCTATGTCTATGGGCGTGCGGTCACCCTGGGTCCGCGCGCCACCGCCGGGCTGCTGGCCGTCGCCGCCTTCATCGCCGTGGTGCTGGTGCCGGCGCTGAAATACCCGGCAACGCCGCCGGCTGTCGGCAACCCTGAAACGATCGGCGCGCGCACGGAACTGTTCTTCGTCATGCTGATCGTGTCCATCATCGCGGCTGCCGTCGCCGTGGTGCTGGCGCGGCGCCTGTGGAGCCAGCTCGGCGGCTGGAACGCGGGAATCGCCGGCGGCCTTGCCTTCATCGTCATCATCGCCATCGCCCAATATGCGCTGCCGACGGTGAACGAGATTCCGGATGGCTATTCGGCCGATCTGCTCTGGCGCTTCCGCACGTCCTCGCTCGGCATGCATGCCGTGCTGTGGACGGTGATCGGCCTTGCCTTCGGCGCGGTTGCCGAGCGCGCCCTGCCCGGCGCACGCGCCCGGACGGCCTGAGAAATGCCATGACGCGGCGCGCTCCCTTCTCGGCGCGTGCCGCGTTTCTTGTTGCGGCTTTCGCGACGTGCCTTGCCTCACCTGCGGCTGAGGCGCATCGGCGGGTCAATCCGGCCGAAATCCAGGGCATACCGATCGCCAGCCTGTCGCACGGCCAGATGGCCGTGATCGCCGATTACCGCAGCGAGATCATGAAGCTCGCGGCGCAGGAGCGGCAGGTGGACGACACCTTCGTGCGGCTGCTGAACTACGGCAACATCCAGTACACCTACTGCCTGTGGGGTCTCGTTCCCGGCACGCTGGGCGACGAGGAAAGCCCGTTCAACGAATGCGCCCACGCCTATCTGTCGGCGGCCCACGCGCTGCTGACCCATATGCGCGAGACCTCGGCCAGCAAGACGGCGGTGGAAGACCTCATATCGCGCATCGATGCGGATATGGTGCGCAAGCAATCGTCCTTCGTGCTGTGCCAGTACAGCGGCGAAACATTCGATACGGCGAGCGTGGTGCGCCCCATATGGAGCGAGATACCGACGCATCTGCCCAGCCTCGCCGCCTTTTCCGGCCTCGGTCTTGCCCTTGCCGCCGCCGGCATGGTGCTCGGCAAGGGACGCTCCCGCCCGGCGCAGGACGACACCTGACCTTCCGCCTTTGCTGCTTGCCGCCCGGCCCGTATGGCCTCCTCTTGAATTAATTGAACGTACGTTTTATTAATGTATCCGGAGGAACCGATGGCGCGCACGACAGGTTCGGACGGCGAACGAACGGAAGCGGCGATCCGCGAGGCGGCCGTCGACCTGATCGCGCGCCATGGCTACGAAGCCGTTTCCATGCGCCAGCTCGCCGCGCGGGTCGGCGTGCAACCGGCCGCGCTCTACCGCTACTTTCCCACCAAGGAAGAGCTGCTTTTCATCCTGATGCGCGAGCACATGGAAGCGCTGCTTGCAGCCTGGAGCGACGCCCGCCCCGCCACGGACGACGCCACCACGCGGCTCGCCGCCTTCGTCGAGAACCACATCGCCTTCCACATCGCGCGGCGCGCGCAAACCCATATCTCCAACATGGAACTGCGCAGCCTGTCGCCGGAGCGGCTGACCTTCATCCTCAAGCTGCGCGGCGCCTACGAAAAGGAACTGCGGGCCATGCTGCGCGAGGGCGCGGAAAGCGGCGCCTTCGATCTGGACGACATCGGGCTCACCGCCATGGCGATCATCCAGATGATCACCGGCGTCATCGTCTGGTTCCGGCCGGACGAGCGGCTTTCGGTGGAGGGCGTGACGCGGACCTATCTTTCCATGACAATGCGCCTCGTCGGGGCGTCAACGAACCGGGAGACCCATCATGTACACGCAGGCACTCGACTTCGGGCTTGAGGAAGACGTCGCAGCGCTGCGCGACCTCGTGCACCGCTTCGCGCAGGAGAAGGTCGCGCCGCTGGCCGCCGAGATCGACCGCAGCAACGAGTTTCCGGCCCATCTGTGGGAGGAAATGGGCGGGCTCGGCCTGCTCGGCATGACCGCCGACCCGGCCTTCGGCGGCACCGGCATGGGCTACCTCGCCCATGTCGTGGCGATGGAAGAGCTTTCCCGCGCCTCGGCCTCGGTCGCCCTCTCCTATGGCGCGCACTCCAACCTGTGCGTCAACCAGATCAACCGCTGGGGCACGCCGGCGCAGAAGGAAAAGTACCTGCCGGCGCTGTGCGCGGGCAAGGCCGTCGGCGCGCTCGCCATGTCGGAGCCCGGCGCGGGATCCGACGTTGTGTCGATGCGGCTGAGGGCCGAGAAGAAGAACGACCGCTTCGTGCTCAACGGCACCAAGATGTGGATCACCAACGGGCCCGATGCCGACACGCTGGTGGTCTACGCCAAGACCGACCCGGAGCGAAAGTCGCGCGGCATTACCGCCTTCCTGAGCCAGAAGGATTTCAAGGGATTCTCGGGGGCGCAGAAGCTCGACAAGCTCGGCATGCGCGGCTCCAACACCGGAGAGCTGGTGTTCGACAATGTCGAGGTGCCGTTCGAGAACGTGCTGGGCGAGGAGGGCAAGGGCGTCGAGGTGCTGATGTCCGGGCTCGACTATGAGCGCACCGTGCTAGCCGGCGGGCCGCTCGGCATCATGGCCGCCTGCCTCGACGTGGCGGTGCCCTATGCGCGCGAGCGCAAGCAGTTCGACCGGCCGATCGGCGACTTCCAGCTCGTGCAGGGCAAGCTGGCCGACATGTACACGACGCTGAACGCCTGCCGTGCCTATGTCTATGCCGTGGCATCGGCCTGCGACCGTGGCCAGACCACGCGCAAGGATGCCGCCGGCTGCATTCTTTATGCTGCGGAAAAGGCGACGCAGACGGCGCTCGACGCCATCCAGCTTCTGGGCGGCAACGGCTACATCAACGACTATCCGACCGGCCGCCTGCTGCGCGACGCCAAGCTCTACGAAATCGGCGCCGGCACGAGCGAAATCCGCCGCTGGCTGATCGGCCGCGAGATCATGAGCGAGGAGAACTGAGGTGGCGGTGCTTCGCTCGCAAATCTCCCCCTCCTCCGACACCTTCCGCGCCAATGACGAGCGCATGCGCGCGCTGGTGGAGGACATTGCCGCAAAGGCCGCAACCGTGCAGCGCGGCGGCTCGGACGAAGCCCGCCAGCGGCATGTCTCGCGCGGCAAGCTGCTGCCGCGCGAGCGGCTGGCGCAATTGCTCGACACCGGCTCGCCGTTCCTCGAGGTCGGCCAGTTCGCGGCATGGTCGATGTATGGCGAGGACATCCCTTCGGCCGGCATCATCACGGGTGTCGGCCGCGTCGAGGGCCTTGGGCAGCGATCCGCCGTAGGCGATCACGGTGGCGTCAGACCCGGCCCGGCGTATCGCTGCGCGCGAAATGTCGGTTGGGCTCAGCTCATCGACCTCGGCCGAACTGTTGTAGAGCTGGACGTGTTCGAAGATCACCACCGGATCCGGGTCGACCAGCGCCGTGCCCAGCATGCCGTACG
>WPCJ01055321.1_pt1 | contig 57742 bp, 60 predicted proteins | sample 5399831 | NCBI WGS metagenome assembly WPCJ01 (sample SAMN12869470, study PRJNA574797) | sludge metagenome | isolation source: wastewater treatment of pH10 | place: China:Beijing | collected 2019-05-20
CAGCAGCGCGGGATCGAGCACATCGGGACGGTTGGTCGCCGCGATCAGGATCACGCCTTCATTGGCTTCGAAGCCGTCCATCTCGACCAGCAACTGGTTGAGCGTCTGCTCGCGCTCGTCGTTGCCGCCGCCGAGGCCCGCGCCGCGGTGCCGGCCGACGGCGTCGATTTCGTCGAGGAAGATGATGCACGGCGCATTCTTCTTCGCCTGCTCGAACATGTCGCGCACGCGGCTCGCGCCGACGCCGACGAACATTTCGACGAAGTCGGAACCGGAAATGGTGAAGAAGGGCACGTTCGCCTCGCCGGCGACGGCGCGCGCGATCAGCGTCTTGCCGGTGCCGGGCGGCCCGACCAGCAGCACGCCGCGCGGAATCTTGCCGCCAAGGCGCTGGAACTTCTGCGGGTCGCGCAGGAACTCGACGATCTCCTCGAGGTCTTCCTTGGCCTCGTCCACGCCGGCGACGTCCTGGAACGTCACCTTCCCGTGCGCCTCCGTCAGGAGCTTGGCCTTGGACTTGCCGAAGCCCATTGCGCGGCCCGAGCCGGACTGCATCTGGCGCATGAAGAATATCCACACGCCAAGGATGAGGATCATCGGCAGCCAGCCGAGCAGCATGGAAACGATGCCGCCAGAACCGTCCGTCTCGGGGCGAGCACTGATCGTCACGTTCTTCTGCTCAAGCCGCGACACCAGCGACGCGTCGCCGGGCGAATAGGTCTGGAAGCCGCTGGAGCTGTCGGAATAGGTGCCGGTGATGCGGTCGCCGGCGATCGTCACCGATTTGATGCGCCCGGCGTCGAGCTCGGTCAGGAATTCCGAATAGGCGATGTCGCGCGATGCGCCGCGCTGCTGCGGAGCCTGGAAAAGATTGAACAGCGCGATCAGAAGAACGGCGATGATCGCCCAAAGCGCGAGATTGCGGTAGTTCGGATTCATCGGATTTCCCGTCGGCGTCCTGTCGAACGCCAGTCAGAGGTGCGGTTTAGTGATCCTAACATAGGGACCACGCGTTTCATTGCCAAGCGTGACAGCCTGTCTCGGTTAAGGTTCACTCTCAATGTGTTCCGCAAAAGGCGCCGCCGATATTTCCGGCGCGCCGACAAGCCTGGCCACAACGCGCGCAGGTGCGAGGTCGAAGGACGGCAGATAGCGTCGCCATGGCGCGAGAACGGGGACGGCGCGAAGGCCCGTAAATCGTGGTCGGGCGGCCGTGGCCAGCTTCAGCAGGCTTTCCGGAACGGGCGGCGTGGGGACATCCGGATCGGTCTTTTCAGTTCCGGTTCGGTCGTCCGTGGATAGGCTGTATCGCCCATCCCAGATGCCCTCGTCCCCGATGTCCGCCGGCAGGCCGCGTGATTCGCGCAGGAAGAAGATCGCGTCCTTGCGGCGGTCGATCAGGGTGCGCGACAGGACCGCCTTCCCATTCGCGCCAAGCCTGGCATGGAGCGATGCTGTCCGTGCCAAATCGGGCAGATGTTCGCTCCCGCCCACGACCGCGAGCAGGATCCGAAGCGCGTGGATGGCAGCTTCGTCCTCCGCAGCGCAAAAGCCCGGCTCGAGTCGCACGATCCCGGGTGCGGGCATCGTGACGAATTCCTCGATCAGCGCGGCAGCGGCGCGGCCGAGCGCCAAACGCTTCGCACCCGCCGTGGCTGCGATGCGCAAGGCGTCATCCACCGCTTCCTCGCTTGTCCGCTTGCGCAGGCGAGGCCGCTCGTAGAGCTCGTTTTCATTTGTCGGATCGTCGATCCATGACAGCCCCTCCTGCCTAAGGAAATGCCGCAGCGCCTCGCGCCGGATGTCGAGGAGAGGGCGGACAAACCAGATATCGCCCTGGAACAGGGTCGCGGGCGCGATGCCGGCCAGCCCGATGCCAATCGGTCCGATACCAGTCAATCCGATGCCGGCCGATCGGTTTCGTGCCTGCCGCATGAGGACGGTTTCGGCCTGGTCATTGGCCGTATGACCGGTGACGACCAGATCCGTCCCTTCGCTGCGCGCCACCTCAGCCAGCAGCGCGTGCCGCGCCTCGCGCGCGGCGGCGGCGATCCCAGTGGACGGCTTCGAGCCGGTCCATGTCATCGTGCGGTGGGTAATGCCTCTGGCGGCGCAAAGCCGGGCAACGATTTCAGCCTCGCCGGCCGAGTCCGGTCGCAGCGCATGGTCTACGGTCGCCGCCACGAGGGCCGTTTCGGGCGCGTATGCGTCGACGTGATTCTTGAGAAGAAGAAGGAGTGCGGTGGAATCGCTGCCGCCGGAAATTGCGACGATGACCTTGCGGCGCGAGGCAATGTCTAGGTTCGGGAACAGCCTGCCTGCGGCGGCCTCCCTGGCAATGCCTTGCGGCTGTGTCAGCACGCGGCCAGAGCCTGTTCCTGCTTGATTCGGTCCTTCAGGACGCCCGAAATGTCCTTGTAGCGCTTTCCGATCTCGGAAAAGGTCGCGCAGGCGACGTCGCGCTGATCCAGCCCGACGAGCGAAACACCGAGTTTCAGCAGCATGTCGGGGGCCTTCTTGGCCGATGGGTAATCCTTGTTCGCCGCGAGGAAGACTTCGGCGGCGTCACGATATTTCTTCTGTCCGAGCAGCGCTTCGCCGAGCCAGAAATGGGCATCGGCGGCCTTCTGGTCGTTCGGATAGCGGGAGATGTGATCGCGAAAACCCTGCTCGGCGGTGCCGTAGTCCCCGGACATGATGAATTCATAGGAATTACGGTAGAGTTCGTCGGCACTCCCGGTCGCGGGCAGGGCCGCCACGCGCGTCTCATCGGGCTGACGGGCGGCAGGCTGGTCCGTTTTAGGCGCGTTTTCAGGAACGGCCTGCGTGGTCTGTTGGGTGACAGTACCGCCCGTCACGTTGCCGTTCTCGTCGAAGGTGATCGTGCCGAACTCGACCGGCGGCGCGCCGCGACCTTCCCCGCCATCAGCAAGCGGGGGGACACCGGCCGGATCTCCGGTTCCATTGTCGACCAGTATCTCGGGTTCCATAGGCACGCCGACGGCGTCCTCCCCGTCATCCGGGGAGGGCTGGCCACCGCTTTCCGGCACCGCGGCCGACGCGACATTGCTGTCGGTCGGCACGCCGGCGTCCGTCTTCTTCTGCTCGAGTTCCTGGAAGCGGAACTCATTGTCCTCCTGCATCTTGCGCAGTTGCTCCTGCATCTGCAGGATCTGGAAGTTGAGTTCCTCGATGGTCCCGGAAAGCGACCGGACCTGTTCTTCCAGAGCGCTGATGCGCGGATCGCCTGCCTGCGCGAGCTGTATTTCGCTCCCGGCGGCCGGCTGTTGCTTGCCGCCGAAAATCTTCGGCAGGCCGAGCTTTACAAGCGATATACCGCTTTCCGCGCGCGTTTCGCCGGACTTCAGGAATCCGCTGTTCTCATAGGCATGCCCGCTCACGGCGGACATCAGGAAGATCGCGAGCGTACCGCTCAGTATGGATCGAAAATACATGGGCGTCCCGACAAAGTGAGGAATGTTGATGCGCGATGCGCAACCCGGCTTTTAGAGCAAGTCAAGACTTCGGCCAAATTTTGTTTTGTCCTCCGATTCATGTCGTCAGAACGAAAAAGGCGGCCCGGAAGGCCGCCTTTTTCGCCGTTGTGGCAGTTTGGGCTCAGCTTCCGGCGCCGCTCAGCGTGGTCACCGCGCGGCGGTTCTGCGACCAGCAGGAGATGTCGTCGCAGACGGCGACAGGGCGCTCCTTGCCGTAGGAGATCGTCTTCATGCGGTTCGCCGCGACGCCGCGTGCGGCGAGGTAGTCGCGCGTGGCGGCCGCGCGGCGGGCGCCGAGCGCGATGTTGTATTCGCGGGTGCCGCGTTCGTCGGCATGGCCCTCGATCACGATGGCGTACTGGCGATACTGGTTCAGCCACTGGGCCTGCCGGGCGAGAATGCCCTGCGCGTCGGCGCGGATGACCGAGCTGTCGGTGTCGAAGAAGATGCGGTCGCCGACATTGACGGTGAAGTCCTTGGCGGAACCGGGCGTCGCCACGCCACCAGCGCCGAGGCCGAGATCAGCCGCGTTGTTCGGTGTCTTCTTGTTGGCGCAGCCCGCGATCGCGAGCGACAGGAACAGCGCTACGACGAGCGGATTACGGGTGATTGCTGCGATGCGGCGCATGCCGGCCTCTCCTTGGCATTCGAAGGATTTCGTTGAACAACCAGTAACCACATCGCGGTTAACCGGCATTCAAGAAACATGGTTAATTTTTTCTGGCTTTCGCCCGTCCGCGATGCGCCAGTCCATGATCTGCAATGTCCGCTTTCCCTTGTCGGAAATACGGCGCAAAGGCGGCGCATCGGTGACCGCGCCGCCTTTGGTTAAAAGTTTACCTATATTTCCGGCTATTCTAGCAGAGGCGACCAGGCCGGGTCCGAGCCGAAGTTCTGCGTCGGCACCGGCTGTTCGTTGCGCCCCGTCAGGTCGATCGAATAGAGCCGCGGCCCGCCGCCGCCCGCCGCCTCGCGGAAGAACATCAGGTAGCGGCCGTTGGGCGCCCAGGTCGGTCCCTCCTGCTGGAAGCCGGACGTCAGGATGCGCTCGCCGGAACCGTCGGTGCGCATCACGCCGATCTGGAACTCGCCGCCGGTCTGCTTGGTGAATGCGATCAGGTCGCCGCGCGGCGACCAGACCGGCGTCGAGTAGCTGCCGCCGCCGAACGATATGCGCTTCTGGTTCGAGCCGTCCGCGCCCATCGAATAGATCTGCGGCTGGCCGCCGCGGTCGGAGGTGAACACGATCTGGCTGCCGTCGGGCGAATAGGAGGGCGAGGTGTCGATCGAGTTCGAATTGGTCAGCCGCGTCGTCGTGCGGCTTCTCAAATCCATGGCGTAGACGTTGGAATTGCCGTCGTCGCGCAGCAGGCTCATGATGACCTTCTGCCCGTCGGGGGAGAAGCGCGGCGCAAAGGTCATGCCGGGGAAGTTGCCGACCAGCTCGCGCTGTCCCGTCTCGATCTGCAGCAGATAGACGCGCGGCTCGCCGCCCTCATAGGACATGTAGGTGATTTCCTGGCGCGTCGGCGAGAAGCGCGGCGTCAGCGTGATCGCCTTGCCGTCAGAGAGGTACCGGACGTTCGCGCCGTCCTGGTCCATGATGGCCAGCCGCTTCTTGCGCGCATTCTTCGGCCCGGACTCGTCGATAGAGACGACGCGCGTGTCGAAATAGCCCTTCTCGCCGGTCAGACGCTCATAGATGGCGTCGGCGATGATGTGGGCGACGCGCCTCGCATTGGCCTTGTTGGCGAAGAACTGCTCGCCGATGAGCTGCTGGCCAGCGAAGGTGTCCCACAGGCGGAACTCGGCGCGAAGACGGCCGTCGCTTTCCTGGCCGACGCGGCCCGTCACCAGCGCCTGCGCGTTGATGACCTTCCAGTCCTCGAAGCGGGGGGCTGCGTCCGGGTTGGAGATCTTCTCGATGAACGCGCCCCGGTCGATCGGCGCAAACAGGCCGGAACGCTTCAGGTCGGCGGCGATGATGCTGGTGATCTCCGCCCCCAGCGCGTCGCTTGAAATGAAATCCGTAATGGCGATGGGCAGCGGCTCGATGTTGCCCTTGTTCACGTCGATCTCCACCAGCGCGCGCGCCGGCAGCGTGGCAGCAGTGAGGCCGGCCGCCAGCGCGGCGGCCGTGAACATCGCTCGGAGGAATGCTTTCATGCGGTATAACCTCTTGGCTATCGGGTCTCGCGTCATCCGGGCACGCTGGTCCGGAACGCACTGGCCCGGAAACTGGCCCGGAAAACTGACCCTAGAACATCTCGCTCGGGTCGAAATTGACGATGACGTCCGCCCAGGCCTCATATTTCTCGGCCGGCAGATTGTAAGGGGCGCAGCGCGAGACGGCTCGGCGCGCGGCTTCCGCCGCGGCGCGTTCGACACCCGCGCCGCCGCCACCACTGATGATCTGCGGGCTGCCCTCGATCGCGCCGGAGCGATCCAGCCTGAACTTCACCGAGACGCGCAGGTTCTGCGCATCGGCCGCGCCCGCCGGAATGTTCCAGCAGCGCTGGACCTGACCGCGAAGAGCGTCCATCTCGCTCTGCGACAGCTTCGACCCGCCGGTCGACTTCTCGCCGCCGAGCGAGGCCGTCTGCGTAGAGCGCTTGGCGCCACCGCCGGAAGCCTTCTCCTTGTTCAGCAACGCCGCCACCTCGTCGGAGTCGAATTCGTTCTCCTCAGTCTTCGGCCGGGAGCTCGCTTCCTTCACCTGCTTCTGCGTTTCCTTCTTTTCCGGCGTCTTGGCGGTCTGGGCCTGCGGCGGCTTCGGCTTCGCCTCCGGTGCGGGAGCTTCGGTCGGAAGCTGGATCGCGTCTGTCTTGGTCTCGGCGGCCGCGATGGCCTCCTGCACGGGGTCGGGCTTGACCTCCTGCTTCGGCTTCGGTTCGGGTAGCGCCTCGGTCGCCGGAACGGACGCGGTCTTGGGTTCAGGCGCGACGGCCGGGTCAGCGGTCGGCTTGTCGACAGGACGGGGCTCGGGCGTCGGCGCGGATTTAGGCGTCGCCGCGGCCTCGACCTCCTTGGGCGTCACCTGCGGGGTCGCCTTCTTGTCGGTGTCGACCTTGTTCTCGCCGACCTTCTGGGCGTCTGGAACGGTATCGGTCTTCTGCGTGGGCTTGGGTGTCGGCTTGTCGTTCACCGGCGCCTTCTTGTCGCCCTGCTGTATCTGCGTCAGCTCCTCGATCGGAATAATGTCGACCGGCAGCGATTCGACGTTCACCACCTCGAACGGCTTGGGCGCCGACAGGGAGATGAGCCCGAAGCCGAGCACGGCGGCGTGCAGCGCCACGGATGTCGTGATCCCTGCCTTCATCTGACAGCCGCAATCCTTCGTTCAGGCGTTCCTTGGGTCATGCCTCAGGTATTGTCCTGTTCCTGCAGCGTGACGAGGCCGATCTTGGTGTATCCGGCAGCCTGGATACGCGCCATGACCTGCATCACGATGCCGTAGTTGGTCGTCTTGTCGCCGCGCACATAGATGCGCTCCTCGTAGCCGGTGGTGGCGATCGCGGCGAGTTTCGGCACCACTTCCTCCAGCGCGATCTCCGTTTCCTGCAGGTAGATCTGGCCGTTCTCGTTGACCGAGATGGTGATCGGCTGCGTTTCCGGGTTCATCGCATTGGCCTGCGTCTCCGGCAGGTCGATCGGGACGCCGACCGTCAGCAGCGGCGCGGCGACCATGAAGATGATCAGCAGCACCAGCATCACGTCGACGAAAGGCGTGACGTTGATCTCGGACATGAGCCCGTGGTGGCGTCCGCGCCGCCTGTGCCCGCGTCCGCCCCGTCCGCTCGTGCCTCCTACGGCCATTCCCATGATCTAATCCTCAAGCCTTCTGCGCGACTTTTTCATCGATTTGGCGCGAGAGTATGGCGGAGAACTCGTCCGCGAAGCCTTCCATCCGCACGCCGAGCTTGCCGGCGTCCGACGACAGCTTGTTGTAGGCGATGACGGCGGGAATGGCGGCAAGAAGGCCGATGGCGGTTGCCAGCAGCGCCTCGGCGATGCCGGGCGCCACGACCGCCAGATTGGTCGACTTCGAGCCGGCGATGGCCTGGAACGAGGTCATGATGCCCACCACCGTTCCGAACAGGCCGATGAAGGGCGCGGCCGATCCGATCGTGGCGAGGAAGCCGAGCCGGCCCTCAAGCTTCTCCATCTCACGCGTCAGCGCGAGGTCCATGGCCTTGTCGATGCGCGTCTGCAGGCCGAGCGGCGATTTCGCGCCCTTCTCGAAGCTCTTCTTCCATTCGCGCATGGCGGCGACGAAGATCGCGCCCATGCCCGTGGTCTTGCGGTCGGACAGCGTCCGGTAGAGTTCCTCGAGCGACTGGCCCGACCAGAACACCTGCTCGAAACGGTTGAGCGCGCCGCGCATGCGCGCATAGGCGATCATCTTGTCGACGACGATCGCCCACGTCCAGACCGAAGCCGCGAGCAGGCCGATCATGACGAGTTTGACGACCCAACCGGCCTGGGCGAACAGGTGCCATATGGACAGTTGAACGCCGGGCTCGGCGAGAGGAAGGTTTTCCATACTGAAGAGGTCCTTAAAGAAATTCCGGGCGTGGCTCGCGGCTGGCCCCAGGCGCATGTTTCCCGTTGATCCGATCGCGCTACGCTTCCGGACACGCCCCAAAATGCGCCGATACCGGCCTTTTCAAGGCAAATGTTGGTAAAACGAAGGCGCGCAATTCCGTTCAATCCTAACCCCCCTCTTCATGAACGGTTATGGTTAAGGATCAGTTAGGAAAATCGCGGCGTAGCCGTCGGTCAGCCGGCGGAGGACTCGCCGGGCGGCAGGAACGCCGCGATCCACTCCTCGGGAAAACGCTTGGGCCGACCGTTTTCGCCGATGATCGCGGCCTCGACCCTGGCACTTATCAGAAGCTCTTCCCCACGCCGGATCTCCTGCGCCATGAAGATGCGCGCGCCCGATATCCTTTCGGTGCGCGTCTCGACGACCAGCACGTCGTCCATCCGCGCCGGCCTGACGAAGTCGATCTCCATGCGCCGCACGATCCAGACGATGCGTTCGCCCCGCAGGCCGTCGAGCAATTCGGTGTGCCGGACGCCGGCGAGGCGCAGATAGTCGGAACGGCCGCGCTCCAGGAATTCGAGATAGCGCGCATGATAGACGACGCCCGAAAAATCCGTGTCGGCATAGTAGACGCGCGCCAGCAATCGGTGGCCGGCCCGTGTCAGCTCTCCGGAAAGACCGGCTGCCAGCGCTTCCTTCTCGTCCACGTCAGTCCTCTTGCTGGAACAGGTTGATCTGCTGCTGCGCCAGATCCCGCGGCGCTTCGAGCCCGAGATGACGCCACGCATTGGCGGTCATGACTCGCCCGCGCGGCGTGCGCTGTATGAAGCCCTGCTGGATGAGGTAGGGCTCTATGATGTCCTCGATCGCGTCGCGCGGCTCCGACAGCCCCGCCGCTATGGTCTCCACGCCGACCGGGCCGCCGCCGAAATTGTTGGCGATCATGCTGAGGTAGCGCCGGTCGAGCTGGTCGAGCCCAAGCGCATCGACCTCCAGCCGCAACAGCGCCTCGTCGGCTATCCTGCGCGTGACCCGCTCAACGCCGGCGACGCTGGCGAAATCACGCACCCGGCGCAGCAGCCGGCCGGCGATGCGCGGCGTTCCCCGCGCGCGCCGTGCGATTTCCATCGCGCCGTCGTCGCCCAGTGGAAGGCCGAGGATGCGCGCGCCGCGCCGCACGATCTGCTCAAGCTCCTCTACCGTATAGAAGTTCAGCCGCACTGGTATGCCGAAGCGGTCGCGCAGCGGGTTGGTGAGCAGCCCGAGCCGCGTGGTCGCGGCGACAAGCGTGAACTTCGCGAGGTCGATCTTGACCGACCGCGCCGCCGGACCCTCGCCGATGATGAGGTCGAGCTGATAGTCCTCCATGGCCGGATAGAGGATTTCCTCCACGGCCGGGTTGAGCCTATGGATCTCGTCGATGAAAAGCACGTCGCGCTCTTCCAGATTGGTCAGCAGCGCGGCGAGGTCGCCCGCCTTGGCGATGACCGGTCCCGACGTGGAGCGGAAGTTCACCCCCAGCTCGCGCGCCATGATCTGCGCCAGCGTCGTCTTGCCGAGGCCGGGCGGTCCGACGAAGAGCACATGGTCCAGGGCCTCGCCCCGGCCCTTGGCCGCCTCGATGAAGACCTTGAGATTCGCACGCGCCGCGGCCTGCCCGACGAAATCGTCGAGCGATTGCGGACGCAGCGTCTGCTCCACATCCTCGCCGCGCCTTTCGGGAGAGATCAGCCGGGGTTCGAGACTCACGACAGCAGCTCCTTGGAGGGAATCAATTCCTCGGCGCCCTTGCAGAAGACCCTTGTAGCCGCGAGTTCACGGTTGCGCATGGCCAGCCGCGCCGGAGGCAGCTTGTATCGCGACTGAAGGACCCCAAAGAATTCCATCATGACCTGCAACTTGACGAACCAGGCTCGTCTTACCAAGACTTTTCGGCATTCGCCGGACAATGCGACAAGACGACAGGATTCACCGCGCCAGCTCCTTGAGCCCGAGCCGGATCAGCTTCGAGGAATCCGCGCCCTCTCCCGCCGCCTTCATCGCGGCGGAAATGGCGTTGGCGGCGATGTCGCGCGAATAGCCGAGATTGACCAGCGCCGAAACGGCGTCGGCGATGGGAGCCGGGGCGACGCCCTCGCCGAGTTCCTGCTTCAGCCCGATGGTCCCCGATGCCGAACCCGCAAAGGCGGGAGCCTTGTTCTTCAGTTCGGTGACGATGCGTTCCGCCACCTTCTTGCCGACCCCCGGCGCGCGGCTGACGGTCGCGATGTCGCGCAGGGCGATCGCATTGGCGAGATCGGCCGGCGCAAGCGTCGAGAGAATGGCCAGCGCGACCTTTGCGCCGACGCCCTGCACATTGTTCATCAGCAGGCGGAACCACTCGCGCTCGAGGGCCGACTGGAAGCCGTAGAGGCGGATCATGTCCTCGCGCACATAGGTCTCGATGAAGAGCGTGACCGCTTCGCCCGGCCCCGGAAGATGCGCCAGCGTGCGCGAGGGGCAATAGGCGACGTAGCAGACGCCGTGCACGTCTACCGTGCAGTGGTCCTCCTCGATCTCGTCGACCGTGCCTTTCAGCTTGCCGATCATGCCGTCACCCCCAATCAGCCGAAGCGCGTCGCGATCGCTCGGATTCGCTTCGGCTCGTCGTTTCTATCCAATTCCGGGCGTCGCTGCCCGCCTTTGCCGAAGTTGCCTATGCGACCGCGCGCGCCAGCTTCGCCAGCCGCGCCGCGGGGCTCTGGACGTGATGGACATGGCAGATGGCGATGGCAAGCGCGTCGGCGGCATGCTCGCTGTCGAACACCGCCTTCGGCATCAGCACCTTCACCATCATGTGGATCTGCTGCTTCTCACCGTGGCCGACGCCGATCACGGCCTTCTTGACGGCGTTGGGCGCATATTCCGCTACCTCGATTCCCGCGAGCGCCGGCACCAGCATGGCTATGCCGCGCGCCTGGCCGAGCTTCAGCGTAGCGACCGCATCCTTGTTGACGAAGGTCTGCTCGACTGCCGCCTCGCCCGGGTCCTGGCTTGCGATCACATCGCGCAGACCGTCATGAATCTGCCTGAGCCGCACGGCAAGCGGCGCCTTCTCGTCGGATTTGACCGTTCCGGCCGCGATGAAACGCAACGTATTGCCCTCAGCCTCGACGACGCCCCATCCGGTGCGTCTCAGGCCGGGATCAATGCCGATGATTCGAATCGTGTGGGACATCGTGGAAATCTACCTTTCCACGCCGTCGATGCCAGCAAAATGTGAACAAAGCAGAAACGCACACCGCCGCGCCAGCGCGATTGTGGTGCAAATCGGGGGCGGCGGACGCCTCAGCCGCGCGCGAAGGCCGTGTTCAGCAGGGTGATCTGGTCGGATACCGGGTTCATGCTGCGGCCCGAAAGCTGCACAACCGTGTTCTTGCCGTAGATCTCGTCGTCCATCCGCCGCACCAGCGCCTGCAGGCTGAGCGAGCGGTTGACCAGATCGACGAAGGCTCCCGGCAGCTCCGCCCATCCTCGGGCGTCTGAATGCGCGGACGCCGTGTCGAGCCGCACCTTGGCCTTCTCGGTCGCCACCTGCTCGCGGCTCATCTCGCCTGAATTCGCGGCGCGCTGGAGCAGCAGCCAAGATGCGATCTGCATGAGGCGTGTGGTCAGCCGCATCGATTCGGCCGCGTAGAGGGTGGAGGCGAGCCGCGAAAGCTTCTTCGCCTCGATGCGCCCTTCGCCGTCCAGATATTCGGCGGCATGTTCGACCAGCGTCATGCCTTCATTGTAGAGGGGCTTGAACGACGGCGAGAACACGCGATGCTCCGCGAGCCTTATCGTCTTGCTGTCCGTAGACGGCTCGTTCATTTTCAACGCCCCTGCTGCCAAATCATAACTGCCGCCCGACCCTGTCCGGAAGCAGCCACCCGCCGCTCTACTGCCACCTGCCGGCGAGCGGGATGAAAATGCGCTTCGATGCCCAGCAACGCAAGTCTATGTTTAATAAAAGGTTAACAGCCACCTCCCGCTCCTTCCGCGCCGTGTCAGCCACCCCTGCGCCAGAAACAAAAAAAGAGCCGCGAAATGCGGCTCTCAGGAGTTTAACAGGGAGGCGTCAAACGAAGTGGCTCCAGCCACTCGGTAAGAATCCAGATCACTGGATAAACACAGTTAACGCCGATAATGCTTAATGGGCGGTAAACAGCGCGGGCGAAATCCGCGGAAAATGCTCGCCATCCGTCATCGTCAGTTCGTCACCGTGCGGACAGTCGCCTGATCGGTCCTCCATAGCGCCGAAAGCGCGATGAAGGCGAAGAGCAGGGTGGCCCCGAAGAACCCCAGCGAGGCAACCGCCAGCACGGGCTCGATCCCCGGATTGCCGCCGAACAGCATGAAGAGACCGAAAAGCATCACCGCGCTGCTGATGCCCGATAGCCAGAAATGGATGCTGGCGAGCCGCGAGCCACCTGCCGCCGGAACGAGATGATAAAAGAAGCCGAAGACCGCCGACATAAGCCAGCCCAGCACCATGATATGGGCGTGGGTGGCCACCTGGGCGTGGTCGTGGCTGACGGCCATGTGCAGGCCGAGCGTCATGCCTATGAGCGAATAAAGGACTGCCAGCGTAAAGAAATTGCGCGCGACGCCATGCATGGGTGTCTCCCTCGAGTTGTCCGGTTGACGATGAAGCAATCGGTTCGTGCTCAATTGCGCCGCTCCGGTATCGGGAGCATGTCGCCCGGACAGGCGACCGTTACCTCCTCGCCATCTCGCGCAGCCTGAACTTCTGGATCTTGCCGGTCGAGGTTTTGGGAATCTCGGCGAAAACGACCGTCTTCGGCACCTTGAAGCGCGCCAGCAGCGTTCGGCAATGCGCGATGATCTCCTCCTCGCTCGCAGTGGCGCCGGGCTTCAGCTCGACATAGGCGACAGGCACCTCGCCCCATTTGTCGTCCTCGCGCGCAACGACGCCGCAGGTCGACACGGACGGATGCTTATAGAGCGCGTCCTCCACCTCGATCGACGATATGTTCTCGCCGCCCGAGATGATGATGTCCTTGGATCGATCCTTGAGCTGGATGTAGCCGTCGGGATGCATCACGCCGAGGTCGCCCGAATGGAACCAGCCGCCCGCGAAGGCCTCGTCGGATGCTTTCCTGTTCTTGAGGTAGCCCTTCATGACGATGTTGCCGCGGAACATGACCTCGCCGATCGTCTGCCCGTCCGCCGGCGTCGGCGTCATTGTCTCGGGGTCCATGACGGTCAGGCCCTCCAGCGGTGCGTAGCGCACGCCCTGGCGCGCCTTCCTCGCAGAGCGGGCGTCGCGGTCGAGATCGTCCCAGCCGGCGTGCCATTCGTTGACTACCGCCGGCCCGTAGGTTTCCGTCAGGCCGTAGAGATGCGTCACGGAGAAGCCGGCATCCGCCATGCCGGCAAGCACCGCCTCGGGCGGCGGGGCGGCGGCCGTGTTGAAGATCACCGTCTGCGGGAAGGCGCGCTTGTCCTCTGCGCGAGCGTTGATCAGCGTCGACATGACGATGGGCGCCCCGCACAGATGCGTCACGCCTTCATCGGCGATCGCGTCATACATGGGCTTCGGCCGCACCCAGCGCAGGCAGACATGGGTTCCCGCCTGCTGCGCCAGCGTCCACGGGAAGCACCAGCCGTTGCAGTGGAACATCGGCAGCGTCCACAGATAGACGCAGTGCTTGCCCATGCCGGCATGGATCGTGTTGGCATAGGCCATCAGCGCGGCGCCGCGATGATGGTAGACGACGCCCTTCGGGTTCCCGGTCGTGCCGGAAGTGTAGTTCAGCGAAATCGCGTCCCACTCGTCGTCGGGCATGGACCAGCGGAAATCCGGGTCGCCCGATGCGACCAAATCCTCATAGTCCAGCGTGCCGATCCGATCGCCTTTCGGATAGGGCGCGTCGGCGGGATATTGCGGATCGTCATAGTCGATGACCAGCGGCTTCGCCTTGGCCAGCGAAAGCGCCTCGCGCACCACGGCGGAGAATTCGCGGTCGACGATCAGCACCTTCGTTTCGGCATGGTCGAGCTGGAAGGCGATGATGGCCGCGTCCAGCCGCGTGTTCACCGAATGGAGCACCGCCTTGACCATGGGCACGCCGAAATGCGCTTCCAGCATCGGCGGCGTGTTGGACAGCATCACCGTGACCGTGTCGCCCTTGCCGATGCCGCGCCCGGCCAGCGCCGAGGCGAGCTGAAGCGAACGCCGCCAGAAGTCGCGATAGCTCACGCGCTCGCGGCCATGGATGATCGCCGGATGGCCGGGATAAGTCAGCGCCGCCCGCTCCAGATAGGTGATCGGCGTCAGCGGCTGGTAATTGGCCGGTTGCCTGTCGAGATCCTGCTCATAGGGATTGCTCATTTTTTCTCCACCCAACCCGATCCGGCCCGAACGAGGCCTCAGAAGAACACGTCCAGCGCGCCGTCATACACAAGCTTCATCGCGATCACGGCCACAGTGCAATATGTAAAAGGATAAAATACTTCCGGCCGCATGCGCTTTACCAGCCATGCGCCGGCTAGCGTGGCCAGCGGCGCGACCGGCATCAGCACCGCGGAGGCGGCGAGATTGGTCGCGTCAAACTGCCCGAGCAGGAAATAGGGCACCAGCTTGATCACGTTGTTGACGGCAAAGAAGATGACGCTCGTCCCCGTGAAGACGCGCGGGCTCAGCCGCAGCGGCAGCGCATAGATCTGGAACGGCGGCCCGCCGACATGGGCCACGAAGCTGGTGAAGCCCGCCACCAGTCCCCAGAATGACCCCGAGACCGTGCTCGGCTTGCTCGCATGCCGGGCCCCGTGCCGCGCCAGCTGGTAGAGCCAGCGCGCGACGAAGAGGACCGCGATTAGGCCGACGATGAACCGCACCATGTCCACCGTCACCATGGTGGCGGTCGCCCAGCCGATGCCTATGCCGACGATCGAGCCCGGCAACATGGCGGCCAGCGTCGCGCGGTCGTAGATGCCGCGCCACGTCCACAGGGATACCGCATCCATCAGCAGGAGGATCGGCAGCAGGATCGCCGCCGCCTGCAGCGGGCTCATCACGAGCGCCATCAGCGGCACGCCGACGAAACCCATGGCGCCGCCGAAGCCGCCCTTGGACAGGCCGACGAGAATCACCGCCGGTAGCGCGGCTGCGTAGAACCAGGGATCGGCAAGCAAAGTGTACATGGGGGCGATACGAGAGGAATTTGCGCGCATCTAGCCCGAATTCCTTCTCCATGCGAACGGAATATGACCTTCGGCCATTCGCTGCGGCTTGTTCATCCGGCCATGCGTGGTCTATGCCGCATTCCAATCAAACTCTGGCCAAACTCGCCCGGCATAGGCCGAAGCGGGAATATCCAGGGACGGTCCTTGGGAAGGCCTCATGAACGAAACAACTCCGCCGAGCCGCTGCCGCATCGTCCTGATTTCGCCGTCCGGGCTGACGGCCGACCAGTTTGCGGCGAAATTCAGCGCGGCCGTCGAGGGCGGCGACATCGCCTCCATCATCATACCGCGCCACGGCATGGACGATTCCTCCTATCAGTCCTTTGCCGAGCGCATCGTGCCGATCGCCCAGGCCGCCGGCATAGCGGCGATTATCGTCGAGGACACCCGCATAGCCGGCCGCGTCAAGGCCGACGGCATCCATGTCGAAGGCGGCAAGGCCGCGCTCGCCGAGGCCATCGAAAGGTTTCAGCAGACGATTGCCGTCGGAGCCGGCGGCGCCAAGACCCGCGACGACGCGCTGGACCTCGGCGAGGAGAGGCCCGATTACATCTTCTTCGGCCGCTTCGGCTTCGACACCCAGCCGGAAGCGCATCAGCGCAACCTGTCGCTCGGTGGCTGGTGGGCCGAAATGGTGCAGATTCCGGTCATCGTCATGGCCGGATCAGACCTCGCATCGGTAGAGACCGTCGCCGCGACAGGCGCGGATTTCATAGCCCTGTCGGCCGCGATCTTTGCCGACGGCGTCGATCCGAAAGCGGCCGTCGCGCGCGCCAACGCCATGCTGGACAAGACCGCGCCCCGTTTCGAGCTTGACGAATGACCGCCCTCAGGCCCGTTCTCGCGCTTTGCCTGACCCTGTTCGCGGCCGCTGGCGCCCTGGCAGCGGGAGAAGCCATGGCGGCGAACGCCAAGTCTCCTGAAGCCGAAGCTGGCGTCACGGCGGCGAAGCCGGAAACGGAAGCAGCCGCAAAGGAGGGCGTGGACGAGGAACGCTTCGGCGGGCCGCCCGTCGACGAAGCCTACGGCGCCTACCAGCGCGGGCTCTATCTGACGGCTTTCAATCTCGCGCTGCCGCGCGCCGAGGCAGGCGACGCCCCCGCGCAGACGCTCGTCGCGGAGCTTCTTTCGCGCGGTCTCGGCGTCCCGCGCGACGAGGCCAGGGCCGCGAAATGGTACCAGCTCGCCGCGGAGCAGGGCGTGCCGGAGGCGCAGTTCCAGTATGCCCTCATGCTCATCGACGGCCGCTACACGACGAAGGACGAGCAGGCGGCCTACGCGCTGATGCAGGCCGCCGCCGAGGCTGGCAACCGTCTGGCGCAGTTCAATTTCGCCCAGATGGTCGTGAAGCGCGAGCAGAACCAGGCCGGTATGGCCCGTGCCGTCGGCTACTACCAGCGCGCCGCCGACGCCGGGCTGGCGGATGCGCAATATGCGATGTCGCAGATCTACGCCAACGGGGTCGGCGGCAGAAAGCTCGACGAGGCGGAAGCCCGGCGCTGGCTGCTGCTTGCGGCGCGACAGAATTTCGACACGGCGCAGCTGGACCTCGCCACATGGCTCGTCGAGGGGCGCGGGGGCCCGCGCGACCTCAAGGCCGGCTTCGGCTGGATGAAGCGCGCGGCCGAGGGCGGCAACGTCGCCGCTCAGAACAGGCTCGCCAAGCTCTATGTCGGCGCCATCGGCGTCGAGCCTGACGACATCGAGGCGGCTGCCTGGTATTTCGTCGCCCGCCGGCGCGGCCTCGTCGATCCGGAAATGGAGGATTTCCTGCACGGACTGACGGACGACGAGAAGAAGAAGGCGCTGGAGCGGGCCAACCGCCTGCGCTGATGCCCCCGTGACCTGCATGTCTGGCCTGCGCACCACGCCCCCGCCTTGCCTCGTTCGGCAAATTGTGGTCATGGAAGCGCGCATATCCCGACAGCGGGCGCGACCTTTCCGGAAAAAACCACCAATGGCCAAGATAAACGGCAACGAAATCCGTCCCGGTACCGTCATCGAGCATCAGGGCGGGCTGTGGGCGGCCGTGAAGACGAACACGGTGAAGCCCGGCAAGGGCGGCGCATACAACCAGGTCGAGCTCAAGAACCTCGTCACAGGCACCAAGCTGAACGAACGCTTCCGCTCGGACGAAAAGGTCGAGCAGACCCGCCTCGACCTCAAGGATTTCTCCTTCCTCTACGAACAGGGGGAGCAGCTCGTCTTCATGGACACGGAGAGCTACGAGCAGCTCGAGCTGAACAAGGACTTCGTCGGCGACCGCGCCGCTTTCCTGCAGGACGGCATGATGGTCACCGTCCAGCTCTATAACGACAAGCCGATCGGCGTGTCGTTGCCCGACTATGTCACCCTCGCCATCACGCAGGCCGATCCGGTGGTGAAGGGACAGACCGCTGCGTCTTCCTATAAGCCGGCGCTGCTTGAAAACGGCATAAGGGTTCTCGTTCCGCCCTTCATCGAGTCGGGCGAGCGCATCGTCGTCGACACCAACGAAATAAGCTATGTCCGCCGTGCGGACTGAATTTTGAACGGCTAAGGCAGATGGCGCGCTCAGCACTTCTCAACGTAATGGTCCAGGCGGCTATGAAGGCCGGCCGCTCGCTCGCCCGCGACTTCGGGGAGGTGCAGAACCTGCAGGTCTCGCTCAAGGGGCCGGGCGACTATGTCAGCCAGGCCGACAGGAAGGCGGAGGAGATCATCCATGCCGAGCTGTCGCGCGCCCGTCCGGGCTACGCCTTCCTCATGGAGGAACGCGGCGCAGTGCCTGGCGAGGACGACCAGCATCGCTGGATCGTCGATCCGCTGGACGGCACCACCAATTTCCTGCACGGCATCCCGATCTTCTCCATCTCCATTGCGCTCGAGCGGCAGGGCCAGCTCGTCGCGGGCGTGATCTACAACCCGGCCATGGACGAGCTTTACACGGCCGAGCGCGGTGGCGGCGCATTCATGAACGATCGACGCCTGCGCGTATCGGCGCGCACGAAGCTTTCCGACAGCGTGGTCGGCACCGGCATTCCCCATCTCGGCCGTGGCCACCACGGAAACTTCCTCATCGAGTTGCGCAACGTCATGGGCGAGGTCGCGGGCGTACGCCGTCTCGGCTCCGCCGCGCTCGACCTCGCCTATGTGGCGGCGGGCCGAATGGACGGCTTCTGGGAACATCGGCTCGCCCCTTGGGACATCGCGGCCGGCGCGCTGATGGTGCGCGAGGCGGGCGGCTTCTGCACCGACAAGTCCGGCGGACAGGGCTTCCTCGAGACCGGCGACATCGTGGTCGGCAACGAGGCCATCCAGAAGGCCCTCCTCAAGACGCTGAAGAAGCCGCTTTCCGCCCAGTAGTGCTCTCCGTCAGGGCTGCGGAGACCGTCTGCCCTTGCCCGCCGGCCGGCCAATAGCTAAATGTCGCGGGTCCACAGGAGACCGGTATGCTCGCCCTCATCAAGACGATCGATCTGGCACTCAACCTTTACTGGTGGATCATCATCGCCTCGGCGATCTTCTCCTGGCTCTACGCCTTCAACGTGGTGAACCCGCGCAACCAGTTCGTGGGTTCGGTCGGCAACATGCTCTTCCGTCTGACCGAACCGGCGCTCCGTCCCATCCGGCGCTACATGCCCGACCTCGGCGGCATCGACATCTCGCCGATCGTCCTCCTGCTCATCATCTATTTCATTCGCGAGCTTCTCTGGTCCACGGTCGCCCCGCTGTTCTACTGAACCGTGGAGCCGCAGGCCTGCTACCGCGCCAGGGCGGACGGGCTCGACCTGTTCGTGCGGCTCACCCCGAAATCCTCAATGGACGCGATTTCCGGCATCGCAACTTCAGCCGATGGCTCCGTGCATCTTCTGGCTCGGGTCAGGGCCGTCCCCGAGAAGGGCGCCGCGAACGCCGCGCTCGAGCGCCTGCTCGCCAGGACGCTCGGTCTCCCGCCAAGCACGATCAAGGTCGTCTCCGGGGCCACGTCGAGGCTGAAGACCGTTCGCCTTTCCGGCGATACCGCATCGATTGCGCGCGCCATCGAAGCAGCGGCCGGAGCTGGAAGCGCCGATTGAAGTGCTTGGTTGTCGGCCCGGCCGATATTGGGATATGCAGGGCGCTTGCGGCACCATCCGCTGCGATTGACAACGGGCAAAGATACACTTGGCAGGCGACCAGAACGGCACCATACGCCGGCGATGCATTTTCTTCGTCGGCGGATACGACCCGAAGACTCCGCAGGCATTCTTTGACCGGCTCGCCCGCGAGATGCGTCGCTCCGAGGCCACGTGGGGCGTCGAGGCTTCGATCACGCAGATCTCCGCAGGTTCGCCCGATGTCGGCACCGCAACGGTCGCGACGTCGAAGGATGACGAATGGCAGGTCGTCACGGACTTCAACTTTCTCGGCCTCGATCCCATTACCAGGACGGATATGGCTCGCCCGCTCGCCCTGCGCGTCTATCGCTATCTTCGGGCCTTTTTCGATTACTGGCTGAGCGGGGCCGCCTTCTCGATCTTTGCCAGGAGCTGGCGTTTCGGACTGTATTTCCTCTACCCCTTCGCGGTGACCGCCTTCCTGTTCCTCGCCGTGCTATTCGCCTCCTCGGCGATCCTGCGCCTTGCGGGGGCGGACGTGCCGGGCGCGCCGGTGGTCATCGCGCTGCTTGCTCTGCTGCCCCTGCTGGCGACGCTGGGCGAGCGCTGGTCGGCCACGCATCTTATGGACCTCTGGTCGTTTTCGCTGGAATATCTGCGCGGCCGGCGGCCAAAGGCCGAAGCGCTGATGGAGCGCTACGCGCAGTTGGCAGTCGAGACCGTGAAGGCCGGGGATTTCGACGAGGTCGTCTTCGTCGGGCACAGCACGGGAGGCGGGCTGATTCTCGACCTAGCGGCGCGTGCCATCAAGGCCGATCCAGAGCTGGCGCAACGCGCGCCGCATGTCTGCCTGCTGACGCTGGGCTCCACCGCGCTGAAATTCGGCCTGCATCCCGCCGCAGCCGCATTTCGCGACAGGGTGCAGAGCCTGGTGGACGAGCCCCGGCTGAAATGGTGGGAATTCCAGTGCATGATGGACGTGATAAACTTCTACAGGACCGATCCGGTCATCGAGATGGGCTTGCGGCCACGGCCGCGGGATGCATCGCCGCGCTTTCCCATGACCTATCGGATCCACCTGCGAGATATGCTCGACCCCGCGGCCTACAAACGCATCAAGCGAAGATTCTTCCGCATCCACTACCAGTTCATTTTTGCGAACACGCTCCAGTACTATTATGATTTCTTCATGATCTGCTTCGGCCCGAATCCCCTGTCGGCGATATCGAGCGTCGCGGTTATCGATATTCCTGCCGAGCAGAAAGCGGATTCATGACCGAAGGCGTGGCGGCGATCATATGGCTTGCGGGGCTCGTGGCGTGGTACCTGATCCGGCTGCCCTATCAGCGGCGCGCGCGAAAGATCCGCGTCGTCGCGGCCCGGCGCAGCCTTGCCGAAAGGCTCGTGCTGCCGGCCGCCGGCATCGGCTTGTCGCTCATCCCGGCCTTCTACCTGGCCACCGGCATCCCGGCCTTCGCCGACTATCGGTTCCGTCCCTGGATGGGCTGGGCCGGCCTCGTCGTGGAGCTTTTGTTCCTGGCGCTTTTCTACGCGAGCCACCGCCAGCTCGGGCGCAACTGGTCCATCACCCTTGAAATCCGCGACGACCATCGCCTTGTCACCGACGGGCTTTATCGTTATGTCCGCCACCCGATGTATTCCTCCTTCTGGCTATGGGCGATCGCGCAGGCTTTCCTGCTGCCCAACTGGGTGGCGGGCCTTGCTGGTCTTGTCGGCGTCGGCATGCTGTTCTTCATGCGCGTGGGCGCGGAGGAGGCCATGATGGAAAAGTCTTTCGGCGACGAGTACCGGGCGTATGCCGCGCGCACGGGTCGGGTCATTCCGCGCATCTTCTGAATAAAGTCGCACCGAGAAAAGAGGTCGAGAATGCCTGCCGAGGCCCATGCCGTTGAAATGAACCTTGTCCGGGCCGCCGCATGACGAAACCTGTATCGCTGCTGCGAGCCCTCCTTCTTTTCATCCTCGCTCTGTGCATTCCCGTGCTCGCCCACGCCGCGAAGGAGGCGACCAAGGTGGCCCTGCCGGCCGTCGCGGCGACTTCCGCCTCCCAGGGCGACGTCTACATCTTGAGCGGCGGCTTTGGCGTATTCTCGACCGGCCTCAAGCAGCTCCAGTCCAAGCTGAAGCAGAACGGTGTGGCGGCCACCATCATGAGCTATCAGGCATGGCGGTCGACGGCCAAGAAGATCGTCGCCAATCGCGACAAGTACGGCCCCAGGCCCGTCGTGATAATCGGCCATTCGCTCGGCGCGGACAATACGGTGCTGATCGCGAACGAACTGAAGAAGAAGGGCGTACCGGTCGACCTGATCGTCAGCTATGCGTCCACTGCGCCCCAGGTCGTCCCCTCGAACGTTCGAAACGTCCTCAACTACTATTTCAAGTCGGGAGGATGGGGTGGCCTGTTCACCGGCGCCGGTGATTTCACGGGCGCGCTCGACAATCGGGATATGTCGACCCATACGGGAATGAGCCATTTCAACGTCGACGATGATCCGGGATTGCGCGACGAGGTCGTCCGCAACGTGGTGAGGTTCTTCCGCCCGGCAGCCTGACGACCGCCGGGCAACCGCCTTTCGAGGCAGCCGCCATGTCTCCGGAACCATTGGCCGGATCGGCCGTTTCCTTTGACGCTCAAATGGTCGGAGAACAAAATGGCGGACAAGACGGATGATCTGGCAGTTGGATCGGCGGACGATCTCACCAGGGAGATCGCCAATCTCAAGCGCGAGATCGGGCGGTTGAAGGATGCCTTCACCGACCGTGCGGACGATGTCGTGGGCAGCGCGTCCCGCGCGGCGCAGGCTGTGCGCTCGCAGGCTTCGGCCGTGACAGGCGCGGTTCGGGAGAACCCCGGCACGGTTTCGTCGGCTTTCGTTCTCGGCGGCATCGTCGGGCTCCTGATAGGGATGGCCGTTTCGGCGGCCGAGCGAAGCCCAAGGCACTGGTACGACCGTTATCGCTGACCTCTCCGTGAGAGGTAGTTGCCGAAAACAAGAAAGGCAGCCGTTCGTTGGCTGCCTTGACGTTCAGGCACGTCCGCGAAATCAATTGCTGCATTGCAGTATAAGTGCTCTACTCCATTTCCGATCTGTCTCGATGCAGTCCGATGAATGGAGGCAAGCATGATCGACGACCGGCACGATCGCATACGCGTCCGGGCACATGCCATATGGGAGGCTCAGGGCCGTCCCCATGGCGCCGACCGCCAGCACTGGGACCAGGCGACGCGGGAAATCGACGCTGAGGACACGGCAAGCAGCGGGAAGCCGTCGCGCGCCAAGGCGACGCCCAAAACGACGAACCCCGGAACTGCCGCCAGAAAGCGGGTCGCAAAGCCAAAGCCCGACAAATAAGCGAGGTCCGCGGCCTATAGGGTGAGAGGCTTGGCGGCCTTGAAGAAATCGATCCATGGATCCGGCGCCTTCAGCGCCTTCCGGAGCGCGGCGGAACCGATCGTGAAATCGGCCGGGCTCACCCCGTCGCGCACCATCTGGAACGTGACCGGCACAGCGACCGTCGCTGTCGCCTTGGCGCGGGACGACCACGGCGCGACCGTCGTCGAACCGCGTCCGTTGCGCAGATAGTCGACGAAGATACGACCCGCGCGCGCCTTCTTGGACAGGATCGAGGTGTAGCGCGCGGGATCGGACTGCTCCATCGCGCGGGCGAAGTCATGCGCGAAGGTCTTGACCTTGTCCCAGTCCGCCTTCGGCTTCAGCGGCACGACAACGTGGAAGCCCTTGCCGCCCGAAACCTTGACGAAGCTCGGCAGGCCAAGCGCGTCAAGTCTCTCCTTCACTTCAAGTGTCGCGGCGCGCACGTCCTCGACGCCGAGCCCCTCGTCGGGATCGAGGTCGAAGACGATCTGGTCGGGCGTCTCGATGGCATCGAGCGTCGAGCCCCAGACATGCACCTCCACGACCCCGAACTGGACGAGCGCCGCCAGCCCCTCGAAGTCGCGTATGGAGAGCAACTCCTCGCCGTCCTGCGGATCGGCGGTTCGCACGATCGCCTTGTGCATGCCCTTCGACGCATGTTTCTGGAAGAAGCGCTCCCCGTCCACGCCGTCCGGGGCGCGCACGAGACTGAGCGGCCGGTTGACGATGAAGCGCTCGATGCGGGGCCACACCAGCTCGTAATGGTCGAGCAGGGCCTGCTTGCTCACTCCCGCTTGCGGCCACAGAAGCTTGTCCGGGCTGGTCAGGGCGACGCTCATCTTGCGGCTCCTTGCGACGACCGGCCGGACTGAGGCCGGTTCGTTCTTCTTCGTGTCGGCGGTATCGGCATACGCTACGGCGGATTTCTCGGCCATGACCTCGCTGGCCGGCTTGTCCTCACGCAGGCCCTGGAAAGAGGCCTGCCGCAGGATGCCGTCATCGGTCCAGCTGCGGAATTCGATTTCCGCGACCAGCTCCGGCTTGACCCACACGACGTTGCGATCCTTCGCCGGCGTGCCCGAGACGGACGCCTTGCGGGCGCGCATGCCATCCAGGCGCTTCCTCAGCTCTTGCGTGACCGTCCCGGAAAAACCCGTGCCTACGCGCCCGCCGTAACGCAGCTCGCCGTTCTCATAATATCCTACGACGATGGAGCGCAGACCGCGACCGGCCGCCGCCGAGGGAACATAGCCCAGGATGATGAACTCCTGGCGAAGCGTGCATTTCGTCTTCACCCAGTCGCCGTTGCGCCCGCTTTCATACGCCGCTTGCGCGCGCTTGGAGACGATTCCCTCCAGCCCCATCCTGCAGGCATGTGCGAGCATGGTCCTCCCCGGTTCCGTGAAGTGCTCGCTGTAGAGCAAAGGGGGCCGGCCGCCATCGAGCAGACGCTCCAGCTTCGACTTGCGTTCGACCAGGGGTTCCTCCACGAGGTCGACCCCGTCGAGACGCAGCAGATCGAACGCATAGAAGAGCAGGTCTGCCTTGCTGCCCGACAGGGCGGCCTGCAAGGCCGCGAAGGATGCGACCCCCTTGTCCGACAGCACGACGACCTCGCCGTCGACGATCGCATCAGTACAACCGAGGCTGGAAAGCGACGCCGGGATGGCGGTTCCGAACTTGCCGCTCCAATCCAGCCCCTTTCGCGTGAAGAGCGTGACATCGCCCGCCGACACATGCGCCTGAATGCGATAGCCGTCGAACTTCACCTCGTGCAGCCACGCCTCGCCGTCGGGCGGCGCGGAACGCAACATGGCCAGTTCCGGCTCGATGAAGCCGGGCATTGGCGAACGCGCCTTGCCATTTCTTGACCGCGATTTGCCGGATGTCCTGCCCCGGGTGCTGCCAGCGACCTTGCGTGGCGGCTTGCCGGCCGCGACCTCGTCGATCGTCCGGCCCGATTTCACAGAGCGCGGCTCGGCCTCCAGTATGTCGAAGTCCGGCCTCGCAAAGGAATCGTCGACCTTGATGAGCAGCCAGTTGTCGCGTTTTTCGCCCGCCTTCGGCTTCAGCCGGACGAGGTCCCAGAGGCCGTGCAGCTTATGCCCTTCCAGCACGAAGCGCAGATGTCCCTTCTTCATGCCCCGGGCAGGATCGAATTCCGGCGCCCATTTGCCCTCGTCCCAGACGATGACCGAGCCGGCTCCGTAGCCCTTGGGGATGACGCCCTCGAAGGAACGATAGTCCAGCGGATGATCCTCGACATGCACCGCGAGCCGCTTGTCGGCCGGGTCGAGACTTGGGCCGCGTGTTACCGCCCAGCTCCAAAGCACGCCTTCGTGCTCCAGCCTCAGGTCGTAATGCAGCCGGGTTGCGTCATGCTTGTGGATGACGAAGATGCCGCCCGCCGATCTTCCTGCCTTCACCTGGCCGGCCGGCTCGGGCGTATGCGCGAAATCGCGCTTTGCGCGGTAGCGCTCCAGCCTGTCCATCAGGGCTTCCGCCTGCCGGATGGGGGCTTCTTGTCGGGTGATGTCCTTTCGGGCGGTTTTCTGCCGGCAGGCTTTCCGGCAGCAGACTGTTTCGTGCCGGAACGTTCCTCGCCGTCGCCCTTGCCTGCCGCGAGGCTTTTCTTCAGCGCATCGAAAAGATTGACGACATTGGAAGGCTTCTCCTCGGCCTGCCGAACGGCGGCCTTCTTGCCCTTTTTCCTGCGGGACTTCACGAGATCCAGCACAGCCTTCTGGTAGCGGTCCTCGAAGGTAGACGGATCGAACGTGCCGTGCTTGCGCTCGATCACCCGCGTGGCGAGCTCCAGCAGATCGGGGTCGACCTTCATCTTGCCCATGCCCTCGACGGCCTCGTCGGCATGCCTCACCGTGTCGCCGTAGCGAAGTGTGGTCAGCAGCATTCCCTTACCGAATGCCTCGACAAGGCAGGGACGCTCGCGCTGGTAGAGGACGATGCGGGCGAGCCCGGCCATCTTCTTGTTTTCGAGCGCCTGGCGGATGACCGCGAACGCTTCCTCCGACACCTTGTCGGCGGGCGTAAGGTAATAGGGCTTCTCGATATAGACCGGGTCGACATCCGCCTTGCTCACGAAGCTGTCAAGGCTGAGCGTGTGGGAGGATTCGATCTGGACAGCGTCGATGTCCTCGTCCTCAATCAGCAGATACTCGTCCTTCTCGATCTCGAAACCGCGCACCTCGCTCTTCTCGCCGACAGGCTTGCCGGTTTCGGAATCGACATATTGCCGCCGCACCGCGTTGCCCGTCTGCCGGTTAAGGGTACGGAACGAGACCTTCTCGCTCTGCGTCGTTCCACCCGACAGCTCCACCGCGCAGGTCACGAGCGACAGCTTCAGATAGCCTTTCCAGGCGGGGCGAGGCGCCATGTTTCAACTCCTCGGTGCATCCCGCAGCCTACGTCCACGCGCCACGGGTGAAAAGACGGCACTTGCGTCGCGCCACGCCCGGCCGCCTTTTGCAAAATGTTCCATCCCGACATCGGTTCCCGCGCACACCGGCGGCCTGCGAGCAACGACCCCCTTTCTGGAATTGCCCCATGGCTTTACGGTTGCATCGCAAAGGAGGACGCCAATGCCTGCAAGCACGACACCCAATTTCGATCTGGCCGGAAACATCGTTCTGGTAACGGGGGCCTCGCGCGGCCTCGGGCGCGCCGCCGCGCTGGCCTGCGCGGGCTCCGGCGCAGACATGATCGTCAGCGTGCGAAAGTCTTCGGACGGCGCGGCGCTCGTCACGGAGATAGAGGCGCTGGGCCGCCGCGCGTTGGCGGTCGAGATGGACCTCGCCGACCTTGCTTCGGTCCGCGCGGCGATCGCAGCCGGACACGCCCATTTCGGCCGCATCGACGTGCTGGTCAACAATGTCGGCGTCGCCCCGCAGAACCTCGCAGAAGACGTCACAGAGGAGGATTTCTCCTACACGGTGGACATCAACCTCAAGGGAACCTTCTTTACCACACAGGCGGTGGGCAGGCTTATGATCGCCCAGAAATCGGGGCGCATCATCAATATAAGCTCGCAGGCCGGCTCCGTGACGCTTCGCGGCGAGTCGATCTATTGCATGAGCAAGGCAGGCATCAACCATCTGACGCGCTGCCTGGCCGCCGAATGGGCGCGCCACGGCATCACCGTCAACTCGATCGCGCCGACCTTCATCTGGACGGACGGCACGAAGCCCAGCCTCGCCGATCCGGATTTCCACCGGCACGTCCTCGACCACATCCCGCTTGGCCGCATCGGCGAGCCGATCGACGTGGCGGGCGCGGTCGTGTTCCTCGCCTCGCCCGCCGCGTCCCTCATCACCGGCGCCAACATCATGGTCGACGGCGGCTGGTCGGTAAGCTGATCCCTGTCCGGAACGAACGACCCTAAAGCTTCGTCCAGGCGCCGTTCTTGCTGGAGGATTTCACGCAGGCCTCGATGAAGGCGACGCCTTCCACGCCATCTTCGACAGTCGGGTAGATGACATCCTTAGCCGGCTTTCCACTCTTCCGGCGCGCCGCGCGGATCGCGCGTGCGGCTTCCTGATAGATCGTCGCGAAGCCTTCGAGATAGCCTTCCGGATGACCGGAAGGCACGCGCGTAACCCGCGCGGCGGCCTGGGTGGCGCCAGCACCCGCACGCGTCATGAGTTGCTTCGGCTGGCCGAAGGGCGTGTACCAGAGGTAGTTCGGGTCGGCCTGCGCCCATTCCAGGCCGCCCTTCGTGCCGTAGATCCTCAGCCTCAGCGCGTTCTCGTTGCCCGGCGCGACCTGGCTCGCCCAGATCATGCCTTTCGCGGCAGGCGCCTTGCCGACCGCCTTGAAACGCAGCAGCACGTTGAGATTGTCGTCCACCTGCCGGCCCGGCACGAAGGCGTCGAGATCGGCCGCAAGCTCGGCAAGTTCCAGTCCGGAGACGAAGCGCGCGAGATTGTAGGCATGCGTGCCGATATCCCCGCTCGCCCCGCCCACGCCCGTCTGCTTCGGGTCGGTGCGCCACAGCGCCTGCTTGGACCCGGCGGCGGCCGCGTCCTCGGTCAGCCAGTCCTGCGGATATTCGGCCTGGACCAAGCGGATGTCGCCGAGCTTGCCCTTCGCCACCATCTCGCGGGCCTGCCGCACCATGGGATAGGCCGTGTAGTTGTGCGTCAGCACGAACACCCTGCCGGTCTTCCTGACCAGCGCGGCAAGCTTCTTGGCATCGGCAAGGCTCGAAGTCAGCGGCTTGTCGCAAATGACATGGATACCCGCCTCGAGGAACGCCTTCGCAGCCGGATAATGCACATTGTTCGGGGTGACTATGGCGACCGCCTCGATGCCGTCCGGTCGCTTCGCCTCGGCCCTGGCCATCTCGGTAAAGCTCGCATAGCAGCGCGCCGGGTCTAGGCCGAGTTCCGCGCCGGACGCCATGGCGCGCGCCGTATCGGAGGACAGCGCGCCAGCGACGAGGACGAAATCCCCGTCCATGCGCGCAGCCAGCCGGTGCACGCCGCCGATGAAGGCGCCTTGGCCGCCGCCCACCATCCCATAGCGGATCGGCCCCTGGCCCGATTCAACCTGTCTTCCGCTGACCATTCGTCCCTCTCCTGTGTGCTGCGGCGATCCCGCAACGGATCAGGCACGGGCACCGATTGCAAGCCTGCAGTAGACCATGCGGGTTGTTTCGCTCATTCCCTTACTCTACCCGGAAATCGGCTTACTTCCTGTTCGGGATGGCTGCCTCGCCATGTTCTTCAGCCGTTCATCGGCATACGGCCGTTCGGCTTGCCGCATGATTCTCTTCCCTTTAGGAGCGCGATTCTGCTCAATTGGTCGAACCGGAAGACTTATTGCAGGCCGCGCCGGCCGATCTGACGAAAGAGGATACATGCATCTTTCCACGCTCAACTGGATGCGGGCCGAACCGCTGGACGTGACGCTTGGGCGCATCAGGCCGCTGGGGTATGAATCCATCGAGATATCCGGCGAGCCGGAACGCTACAGGTCCGCGGAAACGCGAAGGCTGCTCGCGGAATACGGCATCCGCTGCTGGGGGGCGGTGACGCTGATGCTGGGCGAGCGCAACCTAGCCGCCAGGGATCAGGGCCAGCGCGAACGCTCCGTCCGGTACGTCAGAGACGTGCTCACCATGGCAAGCGAGCTGGGCGGCGAGATCGTCACGCTGGTACCCGGCACGGTCGGCAAGCTGACCCCGGACGCCACGCCGGACGAGGAATGGCGCTGGATGGTGGACGCCATGCGCGAATGCGCCGCGCACGCGCGCAAGGTCGGCGTCAGGATAGCGATCGAGCCGCTCAACCGCTTTGAGACCTATATCTTCAATCGCTGCGAGCAGGCGCTGGCGCTGGCCGACGCCGTCGGGCCGGAATGCGGCGTCTGCCTCGATACGTATCACCTCCATATGGAAGAGTTCGATGTCGGGGAAGCGATCCGCAGGGCGGGCGACCGGCTTTTCAACTTCCATGTCGCCGACAACAACCGCTTCGCCGCCGGACTCGGCACGATCGACTGGCCGGATATCATCGGCATCCTGAAGGATATCGGCTACAGGGGCGCGCTCGCCAACGAGTTCGTCGCCCAGATCGACCGCACGCCAGCCAGCCGCTTCCCGGAGATGGTCGACCGCAATCCGGCTGGCCTTTCCACCGAGCGGATGAAATCCGTCCGGGACCACGGCTCGTCCGTGCTGTCGGAAGCATTCTATACCGGCCAGATGCGCATCACCGCAAGGACGCTGCTGCCACTGATCGGCAAGACGATGCCGGCCTGACCGACAAGGCCGGCGAACAGTCGATTCCGCGGAACTCTGCGGGGCGGCGGATAGGGCACGGCGATCCGCCGCTTGCGCAAGTCCCCGTGATCGGGGAAACCGGAGCGGCCGTGTCACTTTGAAGGGCCCGAAGTGCCAGTGATCTTCTCCACCCATGAGTTGCATCCGCGCCCGGCCGCCATGCTTGCCGGACATGGCGACCTCGTCGTGGCCTCCGCGATCGATCCGGTGACGTTGGTGGACGAGGCGCGCGACGCCGACATCGTAATCGTTCGCGCCAACCTGCCGCCCGTCCTTTTTGATCGCGCCCCGAAACTTCGCGCGGTGATCCGCCACGGCGCGGGGCTCGATATGAAAAGTGGATGCAGCCTTGATGCAACCCGGTGGAAGTCGGCTGTGAAGGAGATTATGTAGGGCACATCTCGCAGGAGCCCCCATGACGAAGCATCTTTTCTCCCCGATCGCGCTCGGCGGTCTGGATCTTCCCAACCGCATCGCGATCGCCCCGATGTGCCAGTATTCCGCCGACGACGGCTCGGCCACGGACTGGCACCTCCAGCAATGGATGACCTACGCCATGTCCGGCGCGGGCATGGTGACCATCGAGATGACCGATGTCGAGCGTCGCGGCCGCATCTCGCATGGCTGCATCGGCCTCTATTCCGATCACAACGAGGCTGCCGCGAAACGGGCTCTGGATGCAGCGCGACGTGTCGCCATGCCCGGCGTCAAGTTCGGAACCCAGCTTGCCCATGCCGGCCGCAAGGCGTCTTGCCAGCGGCCGTGGGAAGGCGGCGGGCCGCTCAAAGCGGAGCAGGACCCGTGGCAGACGGTATCGGCCTCGGCCCTGCCGTTCGACAGCGACTGGCATACGCCGCACGCGCTGACCGAAGACGAGATTCTCGCCCTGATCGAACGATTTGCCGAAGCCGCGAGGCGCGCAGACCGTGCCGGCTTCGACTTCATCGAGCTGCACTCGGCGCATGGCTATCTCATGCACCAGTTCATCTCGCCGCTCTCCAACACGCGCACCGACCGTTGGGGAGGCCCGCTGGAGAACCGCGTCCGCTTCGCCGTCGAGGTCGCCCGCGCCGTCGCCAAGGCAGCGCCCCGGCTTATGCTCGGAGCGCGCATCTCGGTAACGGACTGGGTCGATGGCGGACTCACCGTCGAGGAGGGCATCGAGGTCGCCCGCGCGCTGCATGACGCCGGCGCAGCCTATATCTGCTGTTCCAGCGGCGGCAACTCGCCGCACCAGAAGATTCCGTCCGGGCCGGGCTATCAGGTTCATCTCGCCGAGGCGGTCGGCAAGGCTGTCGGGGTTCCGGTCCGGGCGGTCGGCCTGATCGACATGCCCAGGCAGGCCGACGCGATCGTCGCCGAAGGACGCGCCGACATGGTGGCGCTGGGCCGCGCCATCCTCGCCGATCCGCGCTGGCCGTGGCGGGCGGCGGCCGTGCTTGGCCATCCGTTCGAGACCGCGCCGCAATTCGCCCGAGCGGCCTTCCTTCAGAAGCACTGGGCGGAAGCCTGAGGCCAGACCGACCGGAGGAAAGGCAGCTCCGGTCCCGCCTGTGCCGGCATCTCGCTGGCCGATATCCTCCTGGCCACAGCTTTTTCCGCTCTGGATCAACTTTAGGGCGGGAAAAGCGCGAGGCTGCGCTGTACGGTCGGGAATCATCGCTCGACCGGCGATGTATCTCCTTCCGAAAGACTGTCGTGAACAACGGAATTCTGCTGGCGCTCCTCGCCTATGCCGTCTACTCGTGGGGTGACGCCTCCATCAAGGCGTTGGGGGGCGGGCTGACCGTCTTCGAGATCGGCTTCTTCACGGCGCTGGTGTCCAGCCTCTGCATCATCGTCACCACGCCGAAGGAAGAGAACTGGCTTCATTTCTGGCACATGAAGCGGCCCGTCGCCGTGCAGGCGAGGGCGCTGATCGGCGCGGCGACCAGCGTTCTCAGCGTGGTCGCCTTCACGTCCCTTCCGCTGGCCGAAGTCTATGCGCTGGTCTTTCTCGCGCCTCTCTTCGTCACCATCCTCTCCATCGTGATGCTGAAGGAGCATGTCGGCCCATGGCGATGGTTCGCGGTTGCCGGCGGCCTCGTCGGCGTCCTTCTCGTCGTGCAGCCGGGCTTTCGGGCGCTTGAACTCGGGCATGCCGCGGCGGTCGGCGCCGCGCTGCTCGCCGCCTTCGCCATCATCCTGATGCGATCGCTTTCCGCCCACGAGACCCGCGCGACGATGCTCGGCTACCTCATGCTCTATGTGCTGCTGTTCAACGCCGTCGGCATGGCCGCGACAACGATCAGCCTGCCGACATGGCAACAGGCTGGCCTCCTGGTGCTTGCCGGCGTGTGCACGGCGGCGGGCAACATCTGGCTGCTGAAAGCGACGCGCCTGGCGCCCGCCAACCAGCTCGCGTCGACGCATTATTCGCAGATCATGTGGGCCGTCGTCATCGGCGCGGCGGTCTTCGATGAAACAATCGGCCCCGTCGCCATCGTCGGACTCGTGGTGATCGCCGCTTCCGGCCTGCTGACAGTCGCGCGCGAAAAGGTCCGGCTCGGCGCCGTGCGCTGGAACCCGCTCAACCGCAACCGGCTCTGAGAAGTGCACAAAAGCGGAGCCGCGCAGCTTCAGGCCGCGCTGCCGCCCCTGTTCCAGCCTCGTCCCGCATCACCGAACATCTCGCAGCCGGTGGCAGTGACGGCCACCGTATCCTCCAGCTTGATGAAGCCGCGCCTGGGATGCAGCATCGCCGTCTCGACGGAGATGACCATGCCCTCCTCCAGCGGCCTGTCCGCATCCACGCCTTCATAGGTCACGGGATGGTTGGTCATCAGGAACGGGGCTTCGTGTGTGATGAGGCCCATCCCATGGCAGAAGAAGTCGGTAAACTCCGCCGACGGCGACGTCTTCAGCGTGGCTTCCGCCTCGATGATGATCTCCTCGCCCATGGCTCCGGCCCTGATCTTGGAGAAGGCCGCCGCCTGGATGGCGTCGATCTCATGCAGCAGGTCCTCGAGCTCTGCGTCCGGCTCGCCGAGGATGCCCATGCGGCAGAGATCGCCGATATAGCCGCGATGATTGCCGCCGGAACCTATGGACAGTATATCGCCGTTGGCCCAGGCCTGCGACGATGATGCACGATTGTGGCTGGAGCCCATCGTCAGCAGGCAATAGTCGAACTGCAGCCCGCGATTGGTCTCCTCGCGCCGCAACTGCTCGATGATCTCGGCCTTGGTGGTCCCCTCATGCGCCGCCGCGATCGTCGCCAGCATGGATTCGGCAATGAGTTCCGACGCCTTTCGCAGACGGGCCAGCTCCTCGGGCGTCTTGACGGCGCGCAGGCGCTCGAAGGTCGAGGTCGCGTCGAAGACCTTCGCTTCGGGCAGCGCCTTGCGTAGCGCGATATAAGCGTCCGATGGCAGGAACGAGGGCTCGATGCCGATGCGCGCGTCGGTGCGGCCGATCTTCACGAAATGCTCGGCGGCAAGCGCTGCCGCATCGAGCGAACCCCATGTCGCGGCATGCACTGCGGGCGTCCAGAACGGGCTGTTCCGATGCTCGGCGCCCTCCATGCTGTTGCCGATATAGGCGGCGTTTTCCGGCTTCCCCTTCTCGTAGATGACGAGCGGCAAATAGCGGCTGTGGCCTATGGCATCCGTCGCCGAGAAGACGATGAACCTGTAGCCGCCGAGGAGATACTGTACGTTGTGCTTGGACGCGGCGACGATGAAGTCGAGATCGGCATCGTCCATGAGCCGGTCGAGCTTGTCCTGGTCGAAGGGTGGCTTGCCGGTCTGGGCGCTTTCCACAGCTGCATCCATATGGTTGTCCGCTCCGTGCTCGGGCCAGTATGCGTGGCCCAGTCTGCACCAACTCGCCTTGCCCGGTCCAGTATGCCTGCGGTTGTGCGCGCGCTTCCGGCTAATAGACCATCGCGAGGTTCCGCTCGCCTCAAATTTTGTGTCGGCCGGCAAACCCGGTGAGGAAGGAGGTGAGATTGTCCGACAGCGCGTCGCACAGGTAGCCGCCCTCCTGCACGATCACGGTTGGCAGCCGCAGCCCGGCTATGGCCTCCCCGATGCGGGCAAAGCCCGGCGTCGTCACCGAAAGTCCGCCGAACGGATCGCCTTCGAAGGCGTCGAGCCCGAGCGCCACCACCAGCGCGTCGGGCGCGAATGCCTCGATCCTGCGGATGGCGACCGACAGTGTGCGCAGGAACACGTCGTCGCCGGATTTGCGTTCGAGCGGCAGGTTCAGATTGGCTCCGAGCCCCGGCCCTTCGCCGCGCTCGTCTGCATAGCCCCAGAAGAACGGATAGAAGCGCACGGGGTCAGCGTGGATCGATACGGTCAGCACGTCGCCGCGCCGGTAGAACACTCCCTGCGTGCCGTTTCCGTGGTGAAGATCGACATCGAGGATCGCCACGCGCTCGGCATTCCTGCGCAGGCGCTGCGCCGCAACGCCGGAATTGTTGAAGAAGCAGAAGCCGCCGGCGACATCCGAGAAGGCATGATGGCCCGGCGGACGGCACAGCGCATAGACGGAAGACGCGCCGGCAAGGACCGCATCCGCCGACGAGGCCGCCGTCCAGGCGCTCCAGCAGGAGCTTTCGAACGTATGGGCCGAGATAGGGCAAGAGGTGTCGGCCATGTGATAGCCCGCCTGCCCGACCGCCGACGCCGGATAGGACCCGCCGCGCGCGATCGGATGGATGTTCGGGATCACCTCGGCCGACGCTCCGTCGATGCGCTGCCAGCGTTCATGTATATGCTTCAGGAACTCGATATATTCCGGCGTGTGAATCGCGGCCATCGGGCCAAGGCCGTGGCTTTCAGGACGCTCGATGGCGCAGCCGGCCGCCTTCGCGCCCGCAAGCAGCCGCTCGACGCGCTCCGGCACTTCCGGATTCGGCCTCGGCGCGCCCGAGGAGAGGAACGATTTCGGGTCGTGCTTGCGCTGCTCGTCCGCGAAGTAAGCTTTCATGCCAGGCTCCTATGCATCAGCATCCGCGAGGGCGTCGAAGTCTTCGTCATAGGCGCAATATATCAGGTCGCTCTCGTCGTGCCCTATGCCCGTGCGCGTGTAGAAGGCCTGCGCGCGGACGTTGCGCCTGTCGACCGCCAGCCTCATATAGCAGCCTCCGCGCGCACGGATAATGGAGGCCAGACGGCGCAGCAGCCGCTCGCCGACGCCCTGCCCGCGAAACGCATCGGCGACATAGAGGTCCTGCACATAGACGCCGGGCGTGCCGCGCCAGGTCGAGAAACTCGGAAAATGGATGCAGCAGCCGGCGAAACGCCCATCCACTTCCGCGATCAGCGTCTCGAATCGCGCGGCTGGACCGAAGCCGTTGCGGCGCAGGTCGTCCGGCGCACTTTTCAGCTTGTCCCGCTCGCCTACCGCCTCGGCGATGCCGACGAGCGCGCCGAACATGTCGTCCACGTCGTCGGGCGTTGCGCCGCGTATCGATATGTTAGCCATTGCTTACGAAAGCCCGCTCAGAACGCCACCTTGTCGCCACCCTTGAGCGCGAGCCGCTCGCGCGCCTCGGCAGGCGTCGCCACGTCGAGCGACAGCCCTTCAAGGATCGAGCGGATACGCCTCACCTGGTCCGCGTTGGAGTGCGCCAGCGCCCGGCCGTCATAAAGCGAGTCCTCCAGCCCGACGCGCACATTGCCGCCCATCGCAGCAGCCATGGACAGCATCGGCATCTGGTGGCGGCCTGCCGCAAGCACCGAGAATTCGTAGTCCGACCCGAACAGCTTGTCGGCGATTCGCTTCATGTGCGTCAGGTTCTCCGGATCGGCGCCGATGCCTCCCAGTATGCCGAACACGAACTGGATGAACAGGGGCCCTGAGACCAGCCCACGGTCGCGGAAATGCGCCAGCGAATAGAGATGCCCGACATCATAGCACTCGAATTCGAACCGAGTCCCGCAACCGCCTCCGAGCCTGTCGAGCACGCTTTCCATGTCGGCGAAGGTGTTCTTGAAGATCGTTTCGCGCGTCGCCTCGAGCAGCTTTGGCTCCCAGTCGTGTTTCCATTCGCGTGGCTTGTCGAGGATCGGGAACAGCCCGAAATTCATCGAACCCATGTTGAGTGAGCACATCTCCGGCGCCGCCTTCAGAGGCGCCGCCAGCCGCTGGTCGAGCGTCATCAGCGACGAGCCGCCGGTGGTGATGTTGATCACCGCGTCGGTCGCCTGCTTGATGCGTGGCAGGAACTGCATGAAGACGCCCGGGTCGGCCGTCGGCCTTCCATCCTTGGGATCGCGCGCGTGGAGGTGCAGGATAGAAGCGCCGGCTTCGGCGGCCGCAATCGCCTCGGCGGCGATCTCGTCGGGCGTTACCGGCAGATGAGGGCTCATGCTCGGCGTGTGCACCGAACCGGTGACTGCACAGGTGATGATGACCTTACGGCGCGCCAAGTTCCCTCACCGATTTACCGGCAGATCGAACACGCCAGCGAACGCCTCCAGCGTGTCCGAAAGCACCGTGACGATGGTCCCGATTTCCTCCGGCGTCACGATCAGCGGCGGACAGACCATGAAGTTGTCGCTCTGTGGGCCTCCGTCGACACGACGCGAATAGATGATCAGCCCACGCTCGAACGCAAGGTCGAGCAGCCTGACATTGGCGTTCCTGTCGCGGGCGAGCGGCGTCCTGTTCTGCGGATCGGCGTAGATGTCGGCCCCCAGCAGCAGACCCTTTCCGCGTACATCGCCAATGAAGGGAAAGCGCAGCGAAAGATTCTCAAGCTCTCCTTTCAGGACCTCGCCCATCACAGCTGCATTGTCGATGAGGTTCTGGCGGTCGATCTCGCCGAGCACGGCAAGCCCCGCCGCGCAGGCGACCGGGTTGCCGCCATAAGTATGGCCATGGAGGAAACCGCCCATGTTGATGACCGGCCCGACGATCCTCTCGCTCGCCGCGATCGCCCCTAGGGGGGCGTAGCCGGACGACAGGCCCTTGGACAGCACGACGATATCGGGCCGGCAATTCCAGTGGTCGCCGCCAAGGAATTTTCCGGTGCGGCCGATTCCCGTCATTACCTCATCGTGGATAAGCAGGATGCCGTGCCTGTCGCATATTTCGCGGATGCGCGCAAAGTAGCTGTCTGGCGGCACAAGCGCTGCCGTGGCCGCGCCGCCGATCGGCTCCATGATGAAGGCGAGCACGCTGTCCGGCCCTTCCTCCCTGATCTTGTCTTCCAGCATGTCCGCATAGCGCAGCCCGCGTTCCTCGGGCGTGAGGTTGTCGCGGTCGCGATAGGCGAAAGGCGCGGGGATCAGCGGCATCGGCCGGCCCATCGGCGCGAAGGTCTTTGTCAGCACGTCGTCGCCGGTCGGCTCCAGCGCCCCGATCGTGATGCCGTGATAGGACGGCATGCGGCCGATCACCTTCCACCGCGAGCCCTGCCCGATGACGACGGCCCATTGCCGCGCCAGCTTGATCGCGGCCTCGACGGCTTCCGATCCGCCGGAAACATAGTAGACGCGCTCCAGCCCGGCCGGCAGCCGTTTCACGAGTTCTCGGGCGAGATCCTTGGCCGGCTGATTTTCGAAATGGATCGTGTAGGCGAACGAAACCTTGTCCATCTGCCGTTTCATCGCGTCGATGACGGCGCGATTGCCGTGGCCGATATTGACGTTGATGGCGCCCGACGAGGCGTCGATATAGCGCCGACCGTCGGTGTCCCACAGATAAATGCCGCCCGCGCGGTCGACGGTCGGCCGTGACGTGCGCGTGAAATGGAACAGGTTCGGGCGCGGCGCGGTGGTTGCGGCGGTGGAAGCGTCTGCTTTCATCTTGTCCTCAGAAGTCCTCGTTCAGCGGGCCGCGCCGAGATAGCGATCGAGCACATTGGCGGTCACGCGTTCGACCATCCTGTCGCGGCGCAGCAGGCCCGCCACCCATTCGCAACTTCCTGCGTGAAACACCTCGCCCTTGCCCTGGCTGAAATTCACGATCATGCCATTGCCGCGCTTCACCTTTTCCAGATTCTCTTCGCTCGCCTCGCCAAACAGCGTCTCGGCCGTGAAACGCCCGTCCTCATCGCTGAGGAACTGATCCTCAAGCGGTATATCCGCGCTTTCCTCTACCTGGCTTGCAAGACCCAATGCGAGAATCTGCAACCCCTCGGGTGCGCCAGCGGAGGGGGTCGCATAAGGCAGACCGCCACGGATCTCATAGTCAAGCCCATCCACCTCATAGCCGAACACATGCCCTTCCGCGCCTAGCACGTCGCCGTAATAGACGCCGGTGTCGGAAAAGGCCCAATGTTCTGGTCGATACACCGGGAAACCTCTCGCCCCCCTGGGTGCGCAACCGCCCCAGCCCGCATAGACGCCGCGCGTCGCGTTCAGGCCGAAGGTCAGCGCGCCGGGCCTGCCGATCTCCGGCGCCTCCCACGAATTGGTGGCGCGTATCACATCGTCCGTCCTGTAGACCGGGTCTTCGGCGCGCGCGCGGTATTTGTAGCAGACCTGCCGGCGCCCCTCGTCCTCCAGCCGGGTCTGCCACATGAAATTTCCGGCGAAGCGCGCCACATGTCCGCCGCGCGCGACATAATCGTCCACCGCGTCGCGCATCTCCCATGTCCAGTATTCGTCATGGCCAACGAATACGACGCAATCGTAGCCTGCGAGAATTTCGGGCGTGAAATGCAGGTCGTGCTGGCTGGCAAGGTCGATCGCATAGCCGCTTCTTTCGGCCCAGCGGAGGAAGTGGCTGTCGTAGCTCGCCCATCCCGCCGAGGCATATTTCTTCGAATGGCCCGTCGCCAGCGCCCATTCCATATGCGGATAGCGCGGCACGGTTTTCGGCGGCACCGAGATCTCGACCGGTACGCGCGGCGCGTCGGGCGGCAGCAGGGCAAAACCCCTGCACCATGGCCGCTGCGTGGAGACCGCGCGCGCATAGTCGTCCCGGGCCGGACCCGTTATGCCCTGATAGGCATTCGACCCGCCCCATGTGTTATAGGCGAGCCAGGTTCCTGTCGCGGCCACCTGAAGCACCCGACCCGGCTTGCGGCCCGGCGGGGGCGAGACGATGAAGACGTGATGGCACGAGATAGTCGAGCCGTCGCGGCCCTGCGCGGTCAATGTCACGCGATAGCAGCCTGACGGCCAGTCATCGCCTATCGGCAGATCGAGAGAGGCATCCCAACCGCAACCCTCGACCGAACATTGATCCGGCGTGTCCTGCCACCGACAGGCCATACCGTGCCTCTCCAGGACTGGGGTTTCGCTCCCGCCGTCGCGGATGATCCGTATCGAGAAGCTTGTGGCGGTCGCGCTGACATGAAGATGTGCAACCTCGCCCCTTTGGTAGGAGAAGCGGTCGGTGTAGCACCATATTTCACCTCGCTCTCCGTCCATTCCGGGAGATTCGTAGTAATGGCCACGGACGGCAAACCGCCTTTCCTCTGCGGTGAGACCGAAATCCGGATATTCTGTCTGGAACTGCATCATGGGCGGCAAAAGCGGTTGGAGCTTTCGAGAAGAGGACAGCGATGATTGATCGCGCGAAGCCGTTGCAGGTCAAGTGGCTCGGCGTTTCTGACTGGAAACACAGCTCGTATAAAGGCCCCTGGCCCTCGCCAAAAATCGATCTGGCGCAATAGCATCCGCCGCAGAACGACGCTCCCGATCCGCGCGCGGTCGTGCTATCCACCCCGCATGGCGCAGAAGAAAGCATTCGAAGTCGAGGCATGGCTGAAGCGGCCGTCGCAGGACGCGGTCATCGTGCTGATTTACGGCCCCGACCGGGGACTCGTATCGGAGCGCGCGAGGACCTTCGCCGAGGGGACCGGGCTGCCGCTGGACGATCCCTTCTCGGTCGTGCGGCTCGAGGCCGGGGAAGCCGATCGCGAACAGGGTCGGCTGCTCGACGAGGCTCGTACCGTGCCGATGTTTTCCGCCAAGCGCCTGCTCTGGGTGCGCAACGCGGGCGCGCAGAAGTCGCTGGCCGACGACGTGAAGGCTCTTGCCGCCGATCCGCCGCGCGATGCGATCGTGCTCATCGAGGCCGGCGAACTCAAGAAGGGCGCATCCCTGCGCACCGTTGTCGAAGGCAGCGCCATTGGCATGGCTCTCCCCTGCTATGGTGACGAGGATCGCGACATCGATTCAGTGATCGACGGGGAACTCGCCAAGACCGGCATCGGCATAACCCTGGATGCCCGCACAGCGTTGCGACGCAATCTAGGAGGAGACCGTCTGGCGACCCGGGGCGAAATCGCCAAGCTGGCGCTTTATGTGCATGGCAGGCCGGAGATAACGCTGGACGACGTGCTTGCCATGACGGGCGACGTGTCAGCCGTTTCGATCGACGATGCGGTCGATGCCATGCTCGGCGGCAAGATCGATGATTTCGACCAGCTTTTCACCCGTCACTCGCTGGGCAGCAGCCAGGCCTATCTGGTGCTCGCCGCCGCGATCAGGCAGATGCAATCCCTTCACCTCATGCGGGCGGGAATGAACGGAGGCCGAAACGCTGCTGCGGTGGTGGCCGGGGCCCGGCCGCCCATCTTCTTTGCCCGGCGAAAGACGGTCGAGCGGGCGCTGGAGCGCTGGTCGACGGAGGGCCTTCAGCGCGGACTCTCGCGACTTCAGGCCGCGGTCCTTTCGACGCGTCAACGCCCCGAGCTGGCTGTCGAGATCGCTAGACACGCAATGCTCGCCATCGCTGTCGAAGGCGCGAGGCTGAGCATGCGTAGATAGCCGGCTAATTTATAGCCTAATCTATTGATTACAATAATTTATTGCTGGAGTCGACGGCACAGATCGTCGAGCTGATCCAGCGTCTTGTAGCCGATTCGCAGCTCGCCGCCCCGATCCTTGTGGGAAATCGTCACAAGCAGACCCGTCACGTCCGAAAGCAGCTTTTCCAGTGCCAGCGTATCGGGATCCTTGTCCTCTCCTGCACGCGGCTTGCGTGGCTTGGCGGCGCTCGATTCCGGTTGCTGCGCCAGCGCTTCGGCTTGACGGACCGAAAGCCCGTCGTCGACGATCCGCCGCGCAAGCGCGACAGGATCGGTCGCCGTCACCAGAGTGCGCGCGTGTCCGGCTGAAAGCGAGCCATCGACAAGCAATCCCCGGATCGAATCAGGAAGCTTCAGGAGCCTCAGCGTATTGGCGACATGGCTGCGGCTCTTGCCGATGACATTGCCGAGATCCGCCTGGGTATAACTATGCTCGTCGATAAGCTGCTGGTACCCTAGCGCCTCCTCCACCGGATTGAGGTCGGCGCGCTGAACGTTCTCGATGATCGCGAGTTCCAGCGCGGTCCGGTCGTCGACGTCGCGGACCATAACGGGGATTTCAGCGAGGCCCGCGCGCTGCGCTGCCCGCCAGCGCCGTTCGCCGGCGATGATCTCATACTTGCCGTCGATCTTCTGGCGAACCAGCACAGGCTGAACGATCCCGTGTTCGCGGATCGACTGGGAAAGGTCCGCAAGATCGGCTTCGGCGAAAGCGCGGCGTGGATTCCTCGGATTGGGCGAGACGAATTCGATCGGCACGCGTCCGTCAGGAGTGGCAAAAACAGGCTGGACGCGAGCCTCTTCGCGGATGGCAGGACGGTCCATCTCACCGATCAGGGCGGCAAGGCCACGTCCAAGCCTCTTTTTTGATTGATCTTCGTTCATCATGAATCCGGTTTATTTCGAGTCCGAATCGAGCTTATGCTGCACGGAGCTGCCGCTCCCTACGGATAACCTCCGAAGCAAGCTGCAGATAGGCTTGGCTGCCAGAGCATTTGAGATCGTAAAGGATCGCCGGCTTTCCGTAGGACGGCGCTTCCGAAACGCGGACATTCCGCGGAATGACCGTTTGATAGACAGTTTCGCCCATATGCTCGCGTACATCGTCGACCACCTGTCGCGCAAAGCTGTTGCGGCCGTCGAACATAGTCAGGACAATGCCCTGGATGGTCAGGTCGGGGTTAATCGAGTTGCGGATCTGCTCGACCGTCTCCAGCAACTGGCTTAATCCTTCAAGAGCGAAGAACTCGCATTGCAGCGGAACCAGGACCGAATCCGCCGCAGCCATCGAGTTCAGCGTCAGCAGGTTGAGGGACGGCGGGCAATCAATCAATATATAGGTGTAGGGCGCATTCCTCGTCGACGAATCCATGACGGCGTTGCGCAGCCGCAGAACCCTGTCCGGCGCGCCGGCGATCTCCATCTCGATACCGAGAAGATCCAGCGTGGAGGGCACGATGGAAAGACCGGGCACAGCCGTCTGCATCGCGGCTTCCTCCAACGTCAAGGCGCCGGTCAGCACGTCATAAGATGAAACAGAACGTTCGCGGCGGTTGATGCCGACCCCGGTGCTGGCGTTGCCCTGGGGGTCGAGATCGACGATCAGGACACGCTCGCCAATGGCCGCAAGGGCCGTCGCTAGATTGATTGCGGTGGTCGTCTTGCCGACGCCGCCCTTCTGATTGGCCAATGTTATGATACGAGGTCCGGGTTTCATTGTAACCCTATGCATGCAATTGGTTTTTTAACGCTTCGTTGCGATCGCTTGGCGACGCGCGAGACTCCCGATCTCCAGGATCACGCTATCTGCATCGATCTTGCTTGGATGTTCTACCAGATCGAATTTCCACAGTGCAGTGCTTTCTTTCACTTCCTTCCGGTAGTCCCGGCCTTTGTGGAAGAATCCGCTTGCACCGCGTGAAAGCCAGGGAAAGGCAAGCTCCAGAAGCTCCGAGAGAGGCGCCAGAGCCCGGGCTGTCACGACCTCCGGCTGCTCCAAGCGCTTGATTTCCGCGCCGATTCGCTGTGCATGGACCTTTCCCGGTAACGAAAACTGGCCTATCGCGGCCTGAAGGAAGCCGGTTTTCTTCCGATTGCTGTCCACAAGATCTATCCGCGCACCTTCCCTTTCCTTGAGCAGGAAAGCGAGAACGATACCGGGGAAACCGCCGCCCGAACCGAGATCGAGCCAGCGCAGAGCCGTTGGGACCAAAGGGGCCAGTTGCGCACTGTCAAGAATGTGCCGGCTCCAGATCTCCGGAAGCGTAGAAGGAGACACCAGGTTGATGCGACGTGCCCACGTCTCGAACATCGCCTCAAAAGACACCAGGCCGTCAAATGTTTCACGTGAAACGGGACCGGCGATCCGTCGGAGTTCCTCAAAACGATCCGGCTTCACGCTGCACCCTGAAAGCGCTCGGCCTGCCGGATATGAGATACAATAATCGCCAGCGCGGCAGGCGTCATACCGTCGATACGCTGGACCTCGGAAAGCGAACGGGGTTGGCGCGTCACCAGCTTGTACCTGATTTCATTGGATAATCCCGGCACATCAGAAAAATCGATGTTCGCCGGAATGGCACGCTGATCCTCCCTTCGCATCTGCGCGGCATCTGCAGACTGCCGGTCGAGATAAACGGCGTATTTCGCCTCCGTCTCCAGTCGTTCGACCGTCTTGCAATCGATCTGCGCCAATTCTGCCCAGACCGATTGCAGGGTTACCACTGTCATTTCGTTGTTTGCCAGCAAATCATATGCGGACCTGCGGACACCGTCCTGGTTGAGCGAAAAGCCATGTTTTCGCGCCTCGTTCGGAGTAATGGTCAGAGATTTCGCGAGTTCTCGTGCATGCGCCAACCTGCTGCTGAGTTCATTGAAACGAGCAACACGTTCAGGTGACGCGATTCCGAGCTTTATCGCCGACGGGGTCAGACGTTCGTCGGCATTGTCGGCGCGAAGCGAAAGACGAAATTCCGCGCGGGATGTGAACATACGGTAGGGCTCGGTAATCCCTCGGCTGATCAAATCGTCAATCATTACACCGACATAGGCGTCGCTGCGGCCAAAAGTGACCGGTTTTCCATCCACAGCACGACTTGCAGCATTCAAACCGGCAAGAACTCCTTGCGCGGCGGCCTCTTCATAGCCGGTTGTGCCGTTGATCTGGCCCGCCAGGAACAGTCCTTTTACCCGCTTCGTCTCGAGCGTGGTTTCGAGTCCGCGCGGATCGACATGATCATACTCGATCGCGTAACCGGGCTGGAGCATTTTCGTCCTCTCCAGCCCGGGGATCGTCTTGAGGATCGCCAGTTGCACATCCTCGGGCAGCGAAGTGGATATGCCGTTCGGATAGACAGTGTCATCGTCCAACCCCTCGGGCTCGAGGAATAACTGGTGGCCATCCCTGTCGCCGAATTTTACGATCTTATCCTCGATCGACGGGCAGTAGCGGGGACCGATGCCTTCGATCGAGCCGGAATACATCGCCGACCGAGAAAGGTTTTGCCGTACGACCTCATGCGTTGCTGCTGTCGTGCGGGTGATGCCGCATTCGATCTGCCGATTCGTTATACGATCTGTCATCAGGGAGAAGGGTACGGGATCTTCATCCGCAGCCTGCATCTCCAGCGATGCCCAGTCGATGGTCCTGCCATCGAGGCGAGGGGGCGTTCCGGTCTTGAGACGTCCAAGCTGGAAGCCGGCGCGATTCAGCGTTCCGGACAGGCCCATGGATGCATTCTCATTCATGCGGCCAGAGACGATCTTCTTTTCCCCAATATGGATCAGTCCGCGCAGGAAAGTGCCGGTCGTGAGGACGACCGCTCCACATATGATACGGCGGCCATCGGCCAAGAGAACCGCATTGACCCGGCCATCCTCGATCTCGAGATCATCGACTTCCGCCTCTACCACGTCCAGCAAGGGCTGGTCGGCGATGGCCTTCTGCATGGCCGTAGCGTAGAGCTTGCGGTCGGCCTGCGCACGGGGACCACGGACGGCGGGTCCCTTGCGGCGGTTGAGCAGACGGAACTGGATACCCGCAGCATCGGCGACACGCGCCATGAGCCCGTCGAGCGCATCGACCTCGCGTACAAGATGACCCTTGCCCAGCCCGCCGATTGCCGGATTGCAGGACATGACACCGATCTTGTCGGCGCGGATCGTGATCAAGGCCGTACGGGCTCCGGAACGGGCAGCGGCACTCGCTGCCTCGCATCCGGCATGTCCGCCGCCCACCACGACCACATCGTAAATCTCAGCCATGAAGGGCTCCATTCAGGTGGCGGACACATCTTACGATCCGTCCGGAGTGTCAACCCGTTGAAAGGCAAAGCGTTTCACGTGAAACGCGCCGATCGCTATTTAACGGCGTGTTTCACGTGAATCACGACCCATGAACCATCATTTTCCGATGCAGAACTGCGAGAATATGACGTCCAGCAGGTCTTCGACATCGACCGCACCCGAAATCCGGCCCAGCCGGTCCGCTGCGAGACGCAAGTCATCGGCACGCAGCTCCAAGGCAACGGCCTCATCGCGAAGCGCCATTTCCAGAATGGACGCTGCCTCCCTCAATAACTCGATATGACGAAGGCGTGAAGGAAGTACGTCGCCCGCATTGCCGACCGCTGCCGCTGCACGGGTCGAGAGGAGCGACAGCAGCTCCGCTATGCCTTCGCCCGTAGCGGACGACACCCCGATATCATAGTGATGCTGATGCGATGTGACGATATCCAGCTTCGTCGCAACCCTTAGAACATTGGAATAGGACTCATCCACGAACTCATTCTGCCCCGGGTCGCAAAGCAGCAGTACGAGATCAGCGCGTTCGGCGCGACGCCGCGCCCTTTCGATACCGATCGCCTCGATCTTTCCAGCGTCGTCGCGGATTCCAGCCGTATCGGTCAGGCGCACCTTGACACCGTCCAGATCAACGGAAAGCTCGACGAGATCGCGTGTCGTCCCGGCCTCGTCGGAGACGATTGCAACGTCCCGCCGTGCTAAGGCATTCAAAAGACTGGATTTTCCGGCATTCGGCGGACCGATTATAACGACATCGTAGCCGTCCCTGATGATTTCCGAACGGTGGTAGCTCTCTATGTGAGCTTCCAGCTCGACCAGAAGCCGTTTCATATCGACCCATACGGCATCCGATACCGAACCTGGGACATCGGATTCATCGGCGAAGTCGAGCTCGGCCTCTATCATGGCGCGTGCATGGATCAGCCGCTTGCGCCACCTTTCGTAAAGGGCCGATTGCGCACCGTCAGCGTTCAGTACGGCCATGCGGCGCTGAGCCTCGGTTTCGGCCGCGAGCAGATCAGCCAGCGCTTCGGTCTCGGTCAGATCCAGCCGGCCATTGAGAAATGCGCGACGAGTGAATTCACCAGCCTCGGCGTGGCGGACGCCAGGAAACGCTGTCAGGGTATCGAGCAGAACGGAAACAACAGCCCGGCTACCATGAACCTGAATCTCGGCGCAGTCCTCGCCGGTAAAGCTGGCAGGGCCGGGAAAAAATAGTAACAGGCCCGAATCAATCGTTTCGCCGTCTGTGGTCCTGACCTTGGTGTAGACAGCATTTCGAGGGGTTGGATCAAGCTTATCGCAAACCGTTTCGACAACGAATCGAGTCTGCCGCCCGGAGATGCGGATAACGGCGATCCCGGCGGGCAATCGCCCGCTTGAAAGAGCGACTATCGTATCCTGAAATTGCATGGACATCAGACGACCCTGCCTGAGTCATGATGGATGATCTGGACTGGGTCCCAACATGGTTAAAGCCTGTGAAATCCAGGCTTTAACCCTATTCCAGATTCATTCCGTTTCCGAATCGAATCTTTTGACAAAAGGATTCGATCAGGTGTTCATCGAATCGAAGAAGTCCGCGTTTGTCTTGGTCTGCTTCAGCTTGTCGATGAGGAATTCGATGGCATCGGTCGTACCCATCGGAGCGAGGATTCGCCGCAGCACGAAGATCTTCTGCAGGTCGGACTTCTGAACGAGCAGGTCTTCCTTGCGGGTGCCCGATTTGAGGATGTCCATGGCCGGGTAGATGCGCTTGTCTGCAACCTTGCGGTCCAGGACGATTTCCGAATTGCCCGTTCCCTTGAACTCCTCGAAGATGACCTCGTCCATGCGGCTGCCGGTATCGATCAGCGCGGTGGCGATGATGGTCAGCGAACCGCCTTCCTCGATGTTGCGCGCAGCGCCGAAGAAGCGCTTCGGGCGCTGGAGCGCGTTTGCGTCCACACCGCCGGTCAACACTTTTCCGGATGACGGAACGACCGTGTTGTAGGCGCGGCCCAGGCGCGTGATGGAATCGAGCAGGATCACGACGTCGCGGCCGTGCTCGACAAGGCGCTTGGCCTTCTCAATGACCATTTCGGCAACCTGGACGTGGCGGACGGCCGGTTCGTCAAAGGTGGACGACACCACCTCGCCCTTCACCGAACGCTGCATGTCGGTCACTTCCTCGGGACGCTCGTCGATCAGCAGGACGATCAGATAGCATTCCGGATGGTTGGTTGTGATCGAATGGGCAATGTTCTGCAGCAGCACCGTCTTGCCGGTGCGTGGCTGTGCGACGATCAGGGCGCGCTGGCCCTTGCCGAGCGGCGCCACCAGGTCGATGACGCGCGGCGAAATATCCTTGGTTGTCGGGTTCTCGACCTCCATCTTGAGGCGCTCGGTGGGATAGAGCGGCGTCAGATTGTCGAAATGGATCTTGTGACGGATCTTCTCGGGGTCGTCGAAATTGATCGTATTGACCTTGAGAAGCGCGAAATAGCGCTCGCCTTCCTTGGGGCTGCGGATCGGACCTTCAACCGTATCGCCGGTCTTGAGCGAGAAGCGCCTGATCTGCGAGGGCGAGATGTAGATGTCGTCGGGGCCCGGCAGATAATTGGCGTTGGCGGAGCGGAGGAAGCCGAAACCGTCCTGCAGCACCTCGACGACGCCGTCGCCGATGATCTCGATGTCCTGATTGGAAAGCTTCTTCAGGATAGCGAACATCAGTTCCTGCTTGCGCATGACGCTGGCGTTCTCGACCTCGAGCGATTCGGCGTAGGCGATCAGCTCCGGCGGCTTCTTGTTCTTGAATTCGGTGAGTTTCATTTCCTGCATGAACGGACTCTGGGTATTGCGGGAGATATGATCGGCGGATGCGATGGTTCGTCGAAGGCGGCCGATCAAAGGGCGGAAAGGCGGCGCAGGACGGAGAAGGAAGAATCGTCTTCTATCCGCGCAGCCTGAAAAGAGCAAGACGGGAATCCGTCTCAGCGAATGCGCTCAAACTAGCGGGAGAACGGCAAGCGGCGCCGAATCGCGCCTCAGAACGGCTTGACGATCACCAGTATGACGATGGCGATCATCAGCAATGTGGGAATTTCATTGACGATCCGCCAGTGGCGCGCCGGCTTTTCGTTGCGATCCTCGGCGAAGCGGCGGACGGATGCGGAGAGATAGCCGTGCACCGCCGACAGCGCGAGCACCAGCGCGAGCTTGGCATGCAGCCAACCGCCCTGAAAGGCAAAGACCTTCCATGCAATCCACAGTCCAAAGACCCATGCGGCGGTCATGGCCGGGTTGATGATGGCGCGCAGCAGACGGCGTTCCATCACCTTGAAGGTTTCCGATTGCTGCGAACCGGCGGGCGTATCGGCGTGATAGACGAAAAGGCGGGGCAAATAGAGCATGCCGGCCATCCATGAAATCACTGATATCACGTGGATCGCCTTCGCCCATGGATAGAAGCTTGCCGGCGCAAGATAGAAGAGAAGGGCGGTCAGAACCGCCACGATCGCCACCCCGGCAAGCGCTCTGAACATGGGCGAGCGGGGCGTGGGAGATTCCCTTCCGTCTGCCGTCATGGCCTTTTCGCTCCCCTTATACAGGCGAGCATATGCTCGACATGGGCGATCGGAGTCTCGGGCGTTATGCCGTGGCCGAGATTGAAGACCAGCGGACCATCGCCGAGCGCCGAAAGAATCCCTTCGACGCCCTGCGAAAGGGCTTCGCCGCCGGCGACCAGACGCTGCGGATCGAGATTGCCTTGCACCGGACCCACATTCTGGAGCCGACGAGCCTGCGCGAACGGCACCGTCCAGTCGAGGCCGAGCGCGGTGGCGCCCGTTGCTTCCCGATAAATGTCGTAGCGGCTGCCCGCCCCGCGCGGAAAGGCGATGATCGGTATATCGGGATGCGCCGCCCTCACCTGGCGCACGATCTCTGCCACCGGCTCAATGCAATACTGCGCGAAGCTGACCTCATCGAGCACGCCCGCCCACGAATCGAAAATCTGCACCGTATCGGCGCCGGCCTCGATCTGGCGGATGAGATAGGCGGCGGAATGATCGGCGAGCAGCTTCAGCAGGCGCTTCATCGCCTGCGGGTGGCGATAGCCGAACAGGCGGGCAGGCGCCTGGTCAGGCGTTCCATGGCCGGCGATCATGTAGGTGGCAACCGTCCAGGGCGCACCGCAAAAACCGATCAGCGTCGTCTCTTCCGGCAGCTCGGTGCGCAGCCTTCGCACCGTCTCGTAGACCGGCGAAAGATTCACGTGAAACGTCTCGCCTGCGTCGCGGCGATCAAGCCTTTCGACCTCGTCCGGGGTGATCGGCGTCATGAGCGGGCCGCGGCCTTCCTCGAAACGCAGATCGCGCCCGAGCGCATGAGGAACCACGAGGATGTCGGAAAACAGGATCGACGCGTCGAAGCCGAACCGTCGGATGGGCTGAAGGGTCACCTCGACGGCGAAGTCCGGATTGTAGCAGAGGTCTAGGAAGCCGCCTGCCCTCCGGCGCGTCTCACGATATTCCGGCAAATAGCGCCCCGCCTGGCGCATCATCCAGACGGGTGGAGGAAAGACCGTCTTTCCCTTCAGCACGTCGAGAACGATACGCTGTCCGGATATCGCAGTACCGGGTTCTGCGGGCTCCATGCCGTTCTTCTCTAAATTCAAATTAAAGATTCTTTCTGTTTTCTGATTCTTAGACTCTGTGAGAATCGATGATCGCGAACACTCCCCAGCAGGTCGCGATTTCCGGAACCCGTCTTACAGGACAGAAGCCGTGCGGGACAAGGATAACTCTGGGGACAAGGCCGAATCCGCGAGCATTTGCCGCGACTTGGCACAATCGGAAATTCGCCTGAAAAGAAGCACGATGTGCACGGTAAATCTTATCCACACAGTCATCCCAAGGCGCGCGACGATCTTCACGCTGGGGCGAATTGTGGACAACCGGCCATCTGATACAGTCGGCATCGCGGGCACCCTGCGGCCGTCCCGCTTTTTCCACAGCGGCCCACAGTCCTTGCGGAATGCCTGTTAACAAATGAACAGACCCCAGAGCTTCTTCCACCTGCACATGATCTCGGACGCGACGGGCGAGACGCTTCTCGCGGCGGGCCGGGCGGCCTCCTCGCAATACAAGAACGCGCGGTCGATCGAGCACATCTACCCGCTGATCCGCACCGAAAAGCAGCTCATGAAAGTGTTCGAGGACATCGAGGAGGAGCCGGGCATCGTCCTTTACACCGTGGTCGACCAGGAACTGGCGCGCATGATCGACGAGCGCTGCGCGGCCATGGGGCTGCCGGTAGTCTCCGTGCTGGAGCCGGTCCTGACCGTCTTCCAGTCCTATCTCGGCACGCCGGCCGGCCGGCGGGTAGGTGCGCAGCATGTGCTGGACGCCGACTATTTCAGGCGCATAGACGCGTTGAACTTCACCATGGAGCATGATGACGGGCAGCTGCCGGAGGACGCCGAGCAGGCTGATGTCGTGCTGATCGGCATCTCGCGGACGTCGAAGACGCCGACCTCGATCTATCTGGCGAACAGGGGAATCAAGACGGCGAACATCCCGATCGTGCTCGGCGTGCCGGTGCCGCCGAGCCTGATCGGCGCGCGCAACCCGCTGATCGTCGGGCTGGTCGCGACGGCGGAGCGCATATCGCAAGTGCGGCAGAACCGGCTGCTCGGCGCGACGACGGGCTTCGATTCGCAGGGCTATGCGGACCGCGCGGGCATCGCGGAGGAACTTGCCTATGCGCGGCAGATCTGCACGCGCCATGGCTGGCCGATGATAGACGTCAGCCGGCGCTCCATCGAGGAGACCGCCGCGGCGATCCTGGCGCTGCGGCCGAAGGGGAGATGACCCGCCCGCGCGGCATGTTATAGGCGTCTTTCCGAAGAACAGGCGGTGATCGAGATGGTCGAAAGAGTGGTGCTGGCCTCGGGCAGCCGGTTTCGCAAGGCGATGCTGGAGGCTGCGGGCGTGGTTATCGACGTGATGCCGGCCGCGATCGACGAGCGCGCGGTTGAAAAGACGCTCGAAAGCACCGGCGCGACGCCGCACGAGGTGGCCGAGGTGCTGGCGGAAGCCAAGGCGCTCGACGTCAGCGAGAAGCAGCCCGGCCGGCTGGTACTCGGCTGCGACCAGACGCTGTCGCTGGGCGACGAGCTGTTCCACAAACCGGCCGACATGGAAGCAGCGCGGCGGCATCTGCTCAGACTGTCGGGCAAGACGCACCAGCTCAACAGCGCCGTAGTGTTGGCGCGCAATGGCGAGACCGTCTGGCGCCATGTCGAGACCGCGCGGCTGACGATGCGCGCCCTGGATCCGGCCTTCATAGGCAGGCACCTGGCGCGGGTCGGGCCGGTAGCGCTTAACTCGGTCGGCGCCTACCAGGTAGAGGGCGAGGGCATCCAGCTATTCGAGAAGATAGAGGGCGATCACTTCACCATCGTCGGCCTGCCGCTGTTGCCACTGCTGAAGGAATTGCGCGAGCTCGGGGCGATCGATGGTTGAGACGACCGGAACGAAAGCCTTCATCTGCGGCTATCCGATCGGGCATTCGCGATCGCCGATGATCCACCGCCATTGGCTGAAAATGTATGGAATCTCGGGCACTTATGATCCGTTCGAGATCGCGCCGGACGATGCCGCGGATTTCTTTTCGACATTGCGCGCGCGCGGCCTTGCCGGCGGCAATGTGACCATACCTCACAAGGAAGCGGCCTTCGCCGCCGCTGAGCGGCACGACGAGGCGGCCGAGATCATCGGCGCGGTCAACACGCTGTGGTTCGAGGAGGGCAGGCTGGTCGGCGGCAATACGGATGCGATCGGCTTTGCCGCCAATCTCGACGAGCGTGCGCCGGGCTGGACCGAACAGGGCGCGGCGATCGTGCTCGGGGCCGGAGGTGCGGCGCGCGCAGTGATCCAGGCGCTGAAGGAACGCGGATTCCGGGACATCCGCATCACGAACCGGACGGAGGCGCGCGCGGTCGAGCTCGCCGACCGGTTCGGTGACGGCGTGAGCGGGCATCCGGCGGCGGCAACCGCCGAACTGCTGTCCGACGCCGGCCTGCTGGTCAACACAACCTCGCTCGGAATGGCCGGTAAGCAGGGCGCGGATGAACTGCCAGCCGATCCCGACAGGCTTCCGCGGCACGCCATCGTTACAGACATCGTCTATGTACCGCTCGAGACGCCGCTGCTTGCCGCCGCGAAGGCGCGGGGGCTGAAGACGGTCGACGGGCTGGGCATGCTGCTGCACCAGGCCGTGCCCGGCTTCGAACGCTGGTTCGGCAGGCGGCCGGAGGTGACGCGGGACCTGCGGGAGATGATCATCGCGGATATGGCCACAAAAGCGGTGTCGGGAAATCCATGATCCTGCTCGGTCTCACCGGGTCGATCGGCATGGGCAAGTCGACCACGGCGAAGATGTTTTCCGATTTCGGCGTGCCGGTGCACGATTCCGACGAGGCCGTTCACAGGCTCTATCGCGGCAAGGCGGCCCCGTTGGTCGAGGCGGCCTTCCCGGGCACCACGGTGGACGGCGTCGTCGACCGGGCGAAACTGTCGGCGTGCGTGCTGGGCGATCCGGAGGCGCTGAAACGGCTGGAAGCCATCGTGCATCCGCTGGTGAGGGCCGACGCCACGGCTTTCCTCAAGGGGCATCATGCGGCCGGCGCGCCGCTGGCGGTCGTCGACATTCCGCTCCTCTACGAAACAGACGGCCGCGATCGCGTCGATCTGGTCGCCGTTGTCACCGCGCCCGCCGACATGCAGCGCGAGCGCGTGCTTTCGCGTCCCGGCATGACGGAGGAGAAGTTCCGGGCCATCCTTGCCAAGCAAGTTCCCGACGCGGAAAAGCGCAGGATGGCCGATTTCGTCATAGATACCGGCAACGGGCTGGAGCCGACGCGCAAGGCGGTGGCCGACATCATCGAGAAGCTGACCGGAAAACGGCCGACTGCGGAGACTGACTAGAACATTTCGGTTCCGGTGAATAATATCCTGGTCGCGCCTCATGCCCCCGATTGGTCACAACGCCGCCGCCTCCCTCTCCCCGTTTTTCACGGGGAGAGGGAGGGGTGAGGGCTATTCGGCAAAACATAACAGACTCTCGCCTGGGGGCGGTGTCGCACATGGCCTTGCGGCAGCAGCCGGCGCGTTCCAATAATTTGCCAGCAGGAGAAACTGATTCGATGCGGGAAATCGTCTTCGACACCGAGACGACGGGGCTGGACTGGCGCGACGAGCGCGTCATCGAGCTTGGCTGCATCGAGCTGGTGAACCGCTTTCCGACCGGCCGCACTTTCCACCACTACATCAATCCGCAGGGCCGCGAGATCCATCCGGACGCGCAGGCCGTGCACGGCATCTCGATGGCGGATCTGGAGGGCAAGCCGGCCTTCGCCGAGATCGCAGCAGATTTCATCGCCTTCATCGAAGGCGCGCATCTCGTCGCGCACAATGCCGGATTCGACATAGCCTTCATCAATGCGGAATTCGCGCGGCTGGGCCATCCGGCCATCGAGCAGAACTTCATCGTCGACACGCTGGCGATCGCCAAGCGCAAGCATCCGATGGGCCCCAACTCGCTGGATGCGCTCTGCCGCCGCTACGGCATAGACAACAGCCATCGCACAAAGCATGGCGCGCTGCTGGACTCCGAGCTGCTGGCCGAGGTCTATATCGAGCTGATCGGCGGCAAGCAGGCGGCGCTCGGACTGGATTCCTCGCTGTCCGGCGCTTCGGCGGGCAACGGAAGCGCCATCCTGGAGATCGCCGTCCCGCAGCGGCCGGCGCCGCTGCCGCCGCGCCTCACCCCGGCCGAACTCGCGGCGCATGCGAAGCTTGTCGCCGAACTGGGTGAAAAGTCGGTCTGGGCGAAGATCGCGGCAGCCGCGCAGGCGAACTGAAGGGCGAATCGAAGTTTCAGCGCTGCCGGCAGCGGCGACACGTCACAAAAGCTTTATGGAGCGCAAGTAGGGCGGGGTGTTCTTTTAACACCTGATCCAGAGGCTCCCGATGAAAAACCTGATTCCGGCCCTTTGCGCGCTCGTCCTGTCGACCGCCGCCGCATCCGCACAGACCCTGTTCGCGTTTCCCCAGCCGAACGACAACACGCAGGAATTCTTCACCGCCATCGAAATCCCTGCCGGCAGCATCACGAAATACGAGATCGACGCCGCTACGGGCCATGTCTTCGTCGACCGCTACCAGTCGATGCCGGTCGTCTATCCCGCCAATTACGGCTCGATCACCAGCTCGCTCGGCGGCGACGGCGATCCGCTCGACGCGCTGGTCTATTCGCGCGAGCCGATCGTGCCGGGAGCCCTCATCCGCGTGCGCGCCATCGGCGTCATGAAGATGATCGACGGGGGCGAGGTCGACGACAAGATCGTTGCGGTTCCCGCTTCGAGCATCGATCCGACCTATGACGCCATCAAGGACATTAGCGACCTGCCGGAGATCGAGCAGCAGCGTCTGCAGGCATTTTTCCGCGTCTACAAGCAGCTGCCGGATGCCGGCAAAGTGGCCGAGCTGGACGGGTTCAGGGATGCTTCCTCCGCGCGCGAGGAGGTTTCCGCCGCCATCAGGGCCTATGCCGAGGCAAACTCGCGGAACGTCGGCCAGTAGGATAGCCTTAAAAGCAAAAGGGCACCGTGCAGTTTGCGCGGTGCCCTTTTCATGGCTGCTGCCTCGATGGCTGGCAGAACTTTCAGCCCGGACGGCCTTAGCTGACCTGAACCTTGGCCTTCGCCTGGTCTTCCGCGAGCTTCTGCTGGAACATCTGGGCGAAGTCGATCGGGTCGAGCATCAGCGGCGGAAAGCCGCCGTTGCGCGTGGCTTCTGCGACGATCTGGCGCGCGAAGGGGAAGAGCAGGCGCGGGCATTCGACGAACAGCAGCGGCAGCATGTGCTCCTGCGGGAAGCCCTCGATGCGGAACACGCCGCCATAGATGAGCTCGACGTTGAACAGCACGTCGGCGTCGAAGGATGCCTTGGCGGTCAGCGTCAGGTTGACGTCGAATTCCTTGTCCGAGATCGGATTGGCGGTGACGTTGACGTTGATGGCAATGCCGGGGGCCTTGTCGCGGCCGCGCAGGGAGTTCGGCGCGCCGGGGCTTTCGAATGACAGGTCCTTCACATACTGGGCCAGAACGCTGAGCGCGGGCTTCGCGCCGCCGTTTCCGTTCGGTGCTGCGCCTGCGGGATTGGTTTCATTGGCCATAAAGGCGGGTCCTCGATTCACGTGGGCCGACCACCGGCCCGGTTCTTGATCGGGCGTGGCTACCATGGAGGGGTCGGCAAGACAAGGTTTGCAACCGGAGCGATCAGGCGGGGACTTTCAGTCGCCGTCGATCTGTTTCGGCGGCTGCCTCCACGGCGAATCCTCGCTCGAGGATGCGCTTCCATCGCGATCGTGGCTGTATTCGTCCGCGTCGAGGTCGATCGTTCGGTCGCGGCCGTGCCGGCCTGAGCCAGTCCTTCCTGGGCCCGCCTGCCTGACACCGGACTGCCTGAAACCGGCAAAGCCGGTCGTGGAGACGACGATGCGCCTGCTGAAGAAGCGCCAGGCGAGATGCCGCACCGGAGGAAGAAAGAGCAGCAGCCCGGCTATATCGGTGACGAAGCCCGGAATGAGCAGGAGGATGCCCGCGACGAGGATCATAGCGGCGTCTGCGAGCTCCCGGCTCGGATCGCCGCCGCCGGCGAGCTCGGCGCGGGCGCGGGTCATCGCACCGAAGCCCTGGATGCGCAGCAGGAAGGCGCCGAGCATGCCGGCCGCGACAACCAGCGCCAGCGTCCAAAGCACGCCGATATGGCTGCCGACGACGACGACGCCCGCGATCTCCACGAAGGGGAGGGCGAACAGGAGGAGGGGGAGGAATCTCATCAAGATGGGATCAATCGATCAAGAAGCTGTTAGAAGGTCGGGTGGAGTCAGCCGCTGGCGCTTTTCGTGCTACATAGGTATGCAGGCCGCAAGTTTGAATAACGGCGGCGTTTGAATGACGCAGCCATGCGTTCTATATGCAGGAAAGCCTGCAAGGCTCTCGCGGAGCTGGAAACGGGCGCGAGCCGAAAAACAGGGATTTTGGCGGAAGATATGGAATTTTTCGACTTCGGCACGATTTTTTTCCTCATCGCCGCTGTGGTGATCTTCTTCCAGCTGCGCAATGTTCTCGGCCGCCGCACCGGCAATGAACGTCCGCCTTTCGATCCCTATACGGCAGGCCGCAAGGCAAAGGACAAGATAAAGGACGCCGGCCCCGCCTCCAAATCCTCCGAGAACGTCGTTTCGCTGCCGCGTCGCCGCGGCGACGACGAGGCCGTGAACGCATATGCGCCCATCGACGCCTTCGCCAAGCCGGGCACCGAGCTGAACAAGGGCCTGCGGGCGATCCGCGACGCGGATGCCGGCTTCGAGCCCAAGTCCTTCGTCAACGGGGCGAAGATGGCCTATGAGATGATCGTGACCGCCTATGCGGACGGCGACCGCAAGACGCTGAAGAACCTGCTGTCGCGCGAGGTGTTCGACGGCTTCGTCGCGGCGATCGCCGACCGCGAATCCCGCTCCGAGAAGATCGAATCCTCCTTCGTCGGCGTCGACAAGGCCGAGGTGATCGCCGCCGAGATGAAGGGCAGCGAGGCGCATCTCACGCTGCGCATCGTAAGCGAGCTGATCTCGGCGACGCGCAACAAGGCTGGCGAGGTGATCGACGGCGACCCCGAGACGGTGGCCGAGGTCAAGGACGTCTGGACCTTCGCGCGCGACACGCGCTCGAACGACCCCAACTGGAAGCTGGTCGCGACCGAAGAGGAATAGGGAGCGCTCGCCACGCGCGCGTGGAGGACCCCGTGCTGGACCCCATGTCGCCGCCGTTGTCGCCACTCTTTCGTCACGTCCCCTTTGCAGACCTGCCCGGCTGGGCAGACGACGATCACCTTGAAGCCTTCGAGGCGTTTCGCCGCTGCGCGTTCCATGCGCCAGTGAAACCCTATCGCACCGGCTCGCTGGGCGTGGCTTTCCGCAGCTTCGCCGCCGCCTACGAGGATTCACGTGAAACATCGCCCGCCGACCGTGCAGGGGCGCGCGCGTTCTTCGAGCGGCATTTCGTTCCGGCGCGGGTGGCCTGCGACGACCAGCCGGGCCTGGTGACCGGGTTCTACGAGCCGGTGGTTGAGGCCTCGCCGGTCAGGACTGCGCGTTTCGCCTTGCCCCTGCTGGCGCGGCCGCACGATCTCGTCGACATCGACGACGCCAACCGGCCGCAAGGCATGGACCCCTATCTCGCCTTCGCCCGCCAGACGCCCGCAGGACCGGTCGAATATTTCGATCGTCCCGCGATCGAAGAGGGCGCGCTGGCCGGATACGGGCTGGAGATCGCATGGCTGGAAAGCCGCGTGGACGCGTTCTTCATCCATGTTCAGGGTGCGGCGCGGCTGGCGATGACCGACGGCACGACGCGCCGAGTGACCTATGCGGCGAAGTCCGGCCAGCGCTTCACGGCGATAGGCCGGGTGCTGGCGGATCTCGGCGAGATCCCGCTCGAACAGGTGACGATGCAGTCCATCCGGGCATGGCTGGCGAGGAACCCGGCGCGGCTGGACGAGATATTGTGGCTCAACCGCTCCTACATCTTCTTTCGGGAGGCGGCGGTGGATGACCCCTCGCTCGGGCCGGTCGCGGCGGCCAAGGTGCCGCTGACCCCCGGTCGCTCGATGGCCGTGGACCGCCTGCTGCACACATTCGGCACGCCTTTCTACATAGACGCGCCGTCGCTGACCGCCTTCGGCGGGCGGGAATTCCGCCGGCTGATGATCGCGCAGGATACAGGCTCGGCCATCGTCGGCCCGGCGCGCGGCGACCTCTTCGCTGGCTCCGGCGATGCGGCGGGCGAGATCGCGGGCGTCGTGCGCAATGCCGCCGATTTCTATGCTCTTCTGCCGAAGGCGCTGGTGGAGCGCGCACCGCGATGAGCCGGGCCGGCAAGAGGCTGTCCGACGAGGACCGCGTGCTGTGGACCCTTGTCGCGAAATCGACGAAGCCGCTCAAGGGGCGCAAGGCACCGGCGCCGGAGCAGCCGGCTGCGGCGCCGTCGGAAAAATCACCAGCGACCGCAGAAATGGCGGCCGCC
>WPCJ01012100.1_pt1 | contig 57592 bp, 59 predicted proteins | sample 5399831 | NCBI WGS metagenome assembly WPCJ01 (sample SAMN12869470, study PRJNA574797) | sludge metagenome | isolation source: wastewater treatment of pH10 | place: China:Beijing | collected 2019-05-20
GTACAAAAATATTTGTAATTTGGTCTTTCAAATCCATAGCAGTAATTCGTTTAAATATTTGAATGTCAGAAACTTAAATATACGAATTATTGCTATTTTATGAAAATTTTATTCACTTTTCTTATCCCGAACTCAGGTTAATCTACAACCATTAGCGGTTGGAACAATAACCCAAGCGTGATAAGCAGTTAAATTTCCTCTGCGAACTTCCCAAGCCATTCTTTCATTGGGTACAAATTCTTTCATCACGGGTTTCAGGTGTAAACCCATTGTATTCAATTTAAAACGTAAGCCATTTCTTAACGTAGTTGCCGTAGTGTCTAAATATTCTATTGGACTTTCAATACCTTTGTAGAATGTATGCCATTTTTTTGCATCAATTAAAATATTCCAAACCACTTCTGGTTTAGCGTTTATTTCGATTTCATTATAAACATACCATTTGGCTCTTTCAGGATTAAATTCTTCTGGCCAAACTACATGATTGGTAGTTGGGTCGTATTTTTTTTGTTTTAAAAGATTTTATGGAAATGTTTTGTGCTAAAATTGTTGTAGTTATGCTAAACAACATAACGCAAGCTAAGATTTTCTTTGTCATTAAAAGTTTTTTAAAAAATTATAATGCAAAGTTCAGTTAATTGGTAAATTCCTACCGATAACAAATGTTTATAGTTTTTCAATTTCAGCCTTTTTCAATCGGCTTAAATGAATGGGGGTAATTCCCAAATAATCATATGTTGCGGAACTCTGTTGTGAATACTAGGAAAAACCTTCGTAATACTGTCGTATCGTTGTTTAGGTGTTCTTACGTAAAGGTTTTTTATTCTGTCGTCTTGGTAAATGAAATAGTATTCCGCAATCAAACGCCCCATTTTTTGTCCCTCTTTTAAGTTTTTATAACCCCATTCAACAGCAATTCGTGGCAAGACAACTACCTCCGTTTCTTCCAAAGTTTGTAAACTATAAATAGATGGTTGTTTTTGAATGAAATTAGAATAGTCGGCAATAAATTGATTTTCTAATGCAAAATGTATCGTATGTTCATTACCTTCATTGTCGGTTATTAATACTCTGATAATTCCTTTATTGATAAAAAAAATTCGTTTGGAATAATATTAGGTAGGCTTAAAATTTCGTTTCGTTTAAAAGTTTTTACAATAGTTTGATTAAGGAAGTTGTTTAGTTCGCCTTCCGAAATGTTAATCATCTGTTTCATTACCTGTCTAATTCGTTCCATTCAATTTATCAAGGTTGTTGGTCTGTTTCGGGTTTAGTATCATTATCGCTAATTTACATGATATTCGCCAATACAATTTATACCTTTAGTATTATTTTATTTATAAAAAGATGTGAGGGAATTGTTTTTTGAATTAACGAATGTTGTAAGTTTTTGGTTATAATATACAATAATGAAATATTCTCAAATATTTTACCATAAGAAAAATTCAAATTCCCCTTGATTTTAAGCAAGGGGAACTTTAAATTTGTTTATCCAAATGCTCTCTTCAGGAGGCTCTCTACCTTCGGTTCGCTGCCTCTGAAATTCTTGTACAATTCCATCGGATCTTTGGTGCCGCCGGAAGAAAGTAGAACTTTATATTTTGCAGCAATTTCCGGATTGAAAATTCCGTTTTCCTTAAAATATTGAAATGCATCTGCATCCAAAACTTCTGCCCATTTGTAAGAGTAATACCCCGCAGAATATCCACCTTGAAAGATATGTGAAAAACTTGGGCTCATTGCGGTTTCAGGATTTGCAGGATACAATTGGGTTGCTTTTGTATATTCATCCTCAAATTCTTTTACACTTTTATTCTCCAGCTCTTCAACTTTGGTGTGGTAATTCATGTCCAGCAATCCGAAGCCAAGCTGTCTTAATGTCTGATAACCTTCCATAAAGTTTTTCGACTGTGCGATTTTCTCAATTTTTTCGTCCGGCAAAACTTCTCCTGTTTTATAATGTTTTGCGAAGGTTTTTAAGAATTCAGGTTCGTAGCAGAAATTTTCTAAAAACTGCGAAGGTAGTTCCACAAAATCCCATTTTACAGAAGTTCCGGATAAGTTCGGATATTGCGTGTTTGCCAACATTCCGTGCAATGCATGACCAAATTCATGAAACAAAGTGGTCACTTCCTGAAATGTCAGTAAACTCGGAGTGTCTTTTGTAGGTTTGCTGAAATTACAAACAATGGAAATATGAGGACGGGAATTTTCGCTGTCTTTCTGATACTGATTTTTGTAGCTCGTCATCCAGGCTCCGGCTCTTTTGCCTTTTCTCGGGAAATAATCTACATAAAGTAAAGCTTTGTAGCTGGTTGATGATTGTTGGCTGTCAGTCTGAGCGGAGTCGAAGACTTCTTTCACTTCATACACCTTTACCTCTTCATGATATTTCGGGATGTCGTTTCTTTCTTCAAAAGTTAATCCGAAAAGTTGTTTTGACAATCCAAAAACAGCATCCTGAACCTGATCTAAAGGAAAGTAAGGTTTTAATTCCTCATCATTAAGATCATATTTTGCTTTACGCAGTTTTTCAGCATAAAAAGCGTGATCATAACCTTGCATTTCTTCAATTCCGTCTGCTTTTGCCAGAGATTTTAATTCTTCAATTTCTTTATCAGCATAAGGTTTTGCTTTGGTTAAAAGTTCGTTCAGAAAATCAATAACTTTTGTCGGAGATTTTGCCATTCTTTCTTCCAGAACATACTCTGCGTAGTTTTTGTAACCTAATAATTCAGCTTTTTGCTGTTTTAGATTCAGCAATTCTTTAATTAGATTCTGATTGTCAAATTCACCGCCGTCAAAAGATTTTTTTCCGTTTGCCAAAGCAATTTCCTTTCTCAGCTCACGGTTTTCAGCGTAGGTCATAAACGGAATATAACTTGGATATTGTAATGTTACAACCCAACCTTCCAGATTTCTTTCTTTGGCTTCTTCGGCATATTGTTCCAGAATGGCTTCCGGAATTCCCGCAAGATCTTCTTTGTTCGTAATATGTTTAAAATAGTTGTTGGTAGAAGCCAGAACATTCTGCCCGAACTGAAGTGATTTTAAAGACAAATCCATATTAATTTTCTTTAATTTTTCTTTGTCTTCTTCATTCAGTAAAGCACCGCTTCTTACAAAACCTTTATACGTTTCGTTCAAAAGCATTTGCTGTTCTCCGTTGAGGTTGTATTTTTCCCTTTCGTCGTATACTTTTTTGATTTTATTGAAAAGCGCTTCGTTTTGAGAAATTTTTGAAGAATACTCTGTTAAGATCGGAGAAACTTCCTGTGCGATCTGCTGTATCTCATCGCTTGTTTCTGCCGAATTTAAATTGAAAAATATATTGGAAACCACATCCAGTTGTTCTCCCGAGTAAGCCAAAGCTTCAATTACATTTTCGAAAGTTGGTTCTTCCGGATTATTGATGATAGCATTGATTTCTTCTTCCGATTTCTGAATCAATTCCTTAAAAGCAGGAAGATAGTTTTCGTTTTTAATCTGGTCAAATGGTGCTGATTGATATGGTGTGGTAAATTTTTCAGTTAAAATATTCATATGCTGAGTTTTATTTAATGTAAATGTAAAAATTCTGATGAATCGACAGCGATATTGTTCAAAAATAATACCCTATAGATAAAATGTGACAAAAATGCTTTATCTTTAATATCTTGTCATAAGCGAAGTGGAAATATGGCTGGAATGGCTAATTTTGAACAGATAAATGATAATGATTTAAAAATAAACTAAATTTCTATAACCATGAAAACAATTTTAAAGGCTTTTGGCGTAATTGCTCTTTCAATCATTGTTTATGTCGTAATTGCTTTATTGGCTTTCGGCAATAACTATCATTATGAAAAATCTATGGTGATAAATGCACCCAAAGAAAAAGTGTGGCAGCAAGTCAGTTCTATGAAGGCTTTCAATCAGTGGAATCCGTGGATGAAGCTGGATCCGAATATGAAAATAGTATATTCGGGAAGTGAAGGTCAGGTTGGTGATAAATATTGTTGGGACAGCAAAAATGATGATGCAGGAGCAGGATGTCAGGAAATCAGAGACTTGATTGAAAATCAAAAGCAGAAAACAGAAATGATTTTCCAAAGACCCTTTGCGGGACAGGCAACATCAGAAATTATTCTGTCATCCGAAGGTAACGGAACCAAGGTAACTTGGACGATGGATACAGAACAGGAAACCTGGATGAAAATCATACGCCCGATGATGGATTACCAAATGGGGAAATCCTACGAAGAAGGTTTGAATAATCTTAGGAAATTAGTAGACAAATAAAGAATTTTTTAACCAAAAAATAATTAAAAGCCTTGTGAATTTTTCATAAGGCTTTTAATTATTAATGTTCTTTTTGACCTATTTCATTGATAGAGTTGTAGTTTCCTTCATCTTTTGGGTTGAGACCGTATTCATTCGGACCATGGTCGCTGTTTCCAAACAACATCCAAAGTGAATAGAAAGGAATAATCTGAAACCAACCCGAATTTCCTCTGTCGTGACATCTTTTTGCTCCTTGTGCTAACAAAAACCACATTAGAGGAATAAGCAATAGTAAAAAGATAATAAGAACAACTCCTGAAGGCTCTTCATTACTAAGATTAAAAAAAGATTGAAAGGAACAGAAAATGCTAAATAAATGAGATAAGATAGTCCGTATTCTGTTCTTCTGATTCTTCCTTCGAAAGAAAATGGAGATTTAAACATTGTGTTTTTAGTTTTAAATTGTTAAAAAACAAATGTAGAAATTATTTTAAAACTTTAGTACAATATTTGAAATTGTTATTTTATGTTAAGCTGAATGAAAATTATCAAAAAAATATTATCTTTATGTAAAGATTACGATACATGGAGAAGACGGCATATGAAAAAAATAACATAAGAAATTATGTAAAAAATGTGATTGCTGAAAAGATTGAGAAACTAAAAAACTTTATAGAATTTACATTAGAAGCAAGTCGCGACATCAAAAAAACTCCGAAATATGACAGCATGAGAGAGGAAATGCAGGAGGAAATTTATCAGATGCAGCGTCAGTTGGGAGCTTTAAATGATTTAAAAAGAAATATGGCTAAGGTTCTGAACAATTCTACTGAAAGAGTTCAGCTTGGGTCTCTGGTGATTACCAATAAAGCAAGATTTTATATTTCTGTTTCTTTGGGGGAATTTTTCTTTGAGGGAGACCGTTTTTATGCGATTTCCTCCGAAAGTCCAATGGCAAAGAAAATGATGGGAATGAAATCCGGTGACGAATTTACATTGAATAAAATCCATCAGAAGATTATTGAGGTTTTGTAGAGTGAAAAAGTAAGAAGTAAAAAGTAAGTTTCTAATAAACATCCGTATATAATTTTCGTAATCTGGCTTTTTCGCTATTTTTGTTAGATGAATAAAGCAGAAGTTTTAAAAGAAATCATAGAGCAAAGAAAAAGTATATTTCCGAAAGATTATTCAGATACGGCAATTTCGCAGGAAATTCTTGACGAAATTTTGCATTCCGCTACATTGGCTCCGAATCATAAGCGTACCAAACCTTGGCGTTTCAAAATATTCCGTGGAAAAGAAAAAGCAAAACTGGCTTTGGAAATGCAGTCGATTTATAAGGTAACGCAGCCCGAACAACTTTTTTTAGAAAAAAAATACAATGATATTGGTTTTAAAATCAACAAAGCAGATGCTGTTTTTTCCATTGTAGTCAATTTTAGCGGAATGGTTCCGGAATGGGAAGAAATTGCCGCAGTTTCCATGGCGGTTCAGAATATGTATCTTACCTGTACAGCAAACAATATTGGCTGCTATTGGAGTTCTCCAAAGCTTGTTGACCACTTAAAAGAATCCTTAACAATTCAGGAAAATCAGAAATGTCTTGGGCTTTTTTATATAGGAAATTTAGAATAATCTATTCAGGCAATATTATTTTGCGACAAATTACCTTTAAAATATTAAATTTGCCAATCAAAAGCGAATAGCAATTTGCTATGCGCCAAAAGCTATATACAATGACTTCACAAGAAATAAGACAGCAATTTTTAGACTTTTTTAAAAGCAAAGGACATTTGATTGTTCCATCTGCGCCCATCGTTTTGAAAGATGATCCGACACTGATGTTTTCCAACTCAGGAATGACGCAGTTCAAAGATTATTTTTTAGGATATAAAGAGCCAAAAGCCTCAAGAATTGCCGATACGCAGAAATGTCTCAGAGTTTCCGGAAAGCATAATGATCTGGATGATGTAGGTCGTGACACTTATCACCACACGATGTTTGAGATGCTGGGAAACTGGTCATTTGGTGATTATTTTAAAAAAGAAGCGATTGACTGGGCTTGGGAATTGCTGACGGAAGTGTATAAAATCCCAAAAGAAAATCTTTATGTGACGATCTTTGAAGGTGATGAAAAAGAGAATCTTGAACGTGATAACGAAGCCTATAATTACTGGAAAGCACACATTTCTGAAGATAGAATCATCAACGGAAATAAAAAAGATAATTTCTGGGAAATGGGAGCGAGCGGACCTTGCGGACCTTGTTCTGAGATCCACGTTGATCTGAGAAGTGAAGAAGAAAAAGCGAAGAAACCAGGAATTGAGGAAGTAAATAACGACCATCCTCAGGTTGTAGAAATCTGGAATCTGGTTTTTATGCAGTTCAACAGAAAAGCAGACGGTTCGCTGGAGAATCTTCCTGCCAAACACATCGACACCGGAATGGGATTTGAACGTCTTTGTATGGCGTTGCAACAGAAAGAATCCAATTACGACACGGATGTTTTCACGCCTTTGATTGCTAAAGTTGAAGAACTTTCAGGTAAAAAATATACCGGAATTTTAACTGATGAGAAAGACATCGCCATTCGTGTGGTGGTAGATCACATCAGAGCAGTTTCTTTTGCGATTGCAGACGGACAGCTGCCTTCCAATGGAGGAGCCGGTTATGTGATCAGAAGAATTTTGAGAAGAGGAATTTCGTACGCTTATCGTTTTTTAGACCGGAAAGAGCCGTTCCTTTATCAATTGGTAGCTGTTCTTCAGGAGCAGATGGGGAAATTTTTCCCGGAATTGGAAAAACAGGGAACTTTGGTTACGGAAGTAATTAAAAGTGAAGAGGAATCATTTTTAAGAACCATTGAAACAGGCTTAATCAGAGTAGAGAAACTGATTCAGCAGACGATTGCTGATGGTAAAAAAGTATTGCCAACCGAAGAAGTTTTCGAATTATATGATACGTACGGTTTCCCGGATGATTTAACGAGAATTATTGCTGAGGAAAAAGGATTAACGATTGATGAAGCAGGATTTGAGCAGGCTTTGAACGAACAAAAACAGCGTTCAAAAGCAGATTCAGCTCAGAAAGTGTATGACTGGGTAACTTTAGAAGAAAAACCGGAAAACTTCGTGGGTTACGATAAAACGGAGTCTGAAACCTACATTACAAGATACAGAAAAGTAGAAAACAAAGACGGAGAATTTTATCAGGTTGTGTTGAGCGAGTCGCCTTTTTATCCTGAAGGTGGTGGACAAATCGGTGATAAAGGCGTTCTTGAAAATGCCGTTGAAAGCTTTGAGGTTTTGGAAACCAAAAAGGAAAACGGATTGATTATCTCTTTAATCAACGGGCTTCCGAAAGATGCCGGTGCTGTTTTTTATGCTAAAGTCAATGCTTCAGAGAGAAAAAATTCTCAGGCAAACCATTCAGTGACGCATTTATTGCACGAAGCATTAAGAGAAGTTTTGGGAACACACGTGGAGCAGAAAGGTTCATTTGTGGGTCCGGATTATCTTCGTTTCGATTTTTCACATTTCAGCAAAATGACGGAGGAAGAATTGAAGCTGGTTGAAGATAAAGTGAATGCGAAAATAAAGGAAAGTATTGCGTTGCAGGAATTCAGGAATATTCCTATTCAGGAAGCTTTGGACAGAGGTGCAATGGCTTTGTTTGGCGAAAAATACGGTGACAGTGTAAGAATGATTCAGTTCGGAACTTCAATGGAATTGTGTGGCGGAACGCACGTGAAAAATACCAGCGAAATCGGACATTTTAAAATTATTTCCGAAAGCTCTGCAGCAGCCGGAATCCGAAGAATTGAAGCGATTTCAGGAGACAAATCTGCAGAATATTTCAAAAACTTAGAAAGACAGATCACTGAACTTTCTCAGTTATTAAAATCTAAGGATATTGTTAAATCTATCGAGAAATTGATCGAAGAAAACACTTCATTAAAATATGAAGTAGAAGCGTTCAAAAAAGAGAAAGCAAAAGGTGAAATCGACGACTGGAAAAATACTTACGAACAAAAAGGCGATAAGCAGCTTTTGGTGAAGAAAACGTCATTGGATGCCGCTTCGGTAAAAGATATTGTCTTCCAGCTGAAAAGAGAGATCCCGACTTCGGTTACCGTGATTCTTTCTGATGCAGACGGAAAACCGATGATTACGGTGGGCGTTTCCGATGATTTGGCCGCGAATTACCAAGCCGGAACGATTGTAAAAGATCTGGCAAAAGAAATCCAGGGCGGTGGCGGCGGAAATCCGGGCTTCGCAACCGCAGGCGGAAAAAATCTTGACGGTCTGGAAAATGCGTACCAGAAAGCGTTGACTTTGTAGGTGTAGGAGAGATTTGCAAGAAATTTATATACATAATCCCTTTCAGTTTTGGAAGGGATTTTTTGTTTATAAATTTTAGTGATTGTCTGTTTATTAGCCTAAGACTTCGATAGACTTAGCCTGACATCGTTAAAAATTAAACTCTGGGTATTAGAGTTGTCACACTGAGCTTGTCGAGATGGTGGAAATCGAAGCACAAATGTTCAGTTTTGCATAAAAGTTCAATCGAAGAACTGAATTTGAATGTAGCGCTGGACCCGCCATTTTGCCAAACTGCTGTTGTGTGACTGCATTTATTTATTCGGTTAATATTTTCCATAATCCTAAAATAAAAATTATAATAAAAAAAGCTAAAACACGACTACTTGAACTTTTTTCACCTTCATTGAAATTGTCCTCATTGAATACGATGTCTGATTTATCGTTTTTTAAGTAATAGATCGGAATAACTTCATTTTCTTTATTTACTTTATTCTCGTTGCTTTCGTGAATTCTAATTTTTATTTTTGCGTTTTGCTGAAGTGTCTGTGTCACTTCAGTCCATCTTCCATAAATTCTACCAACATAAATCCCAAATCGATTAGAATACTCTTTAACATTAAAGTAGAGTTTTATTGGATTCTATTTCCTCCACTTTTCCATTCTTTATCAACAGTAACACTTAATTCGACTAGTTCATTTTTCTCAATTTCAAATGGTGTATGTGTTATATAAAACAACCAACCGAAAAATGTAAGAAACAAATTAGTTTAAACCACCTCTGTTCATAGAACTCTAATTTAATTTTCTTTTTATTATCCAAGTTTGTCATTTTAGCTTTTTCAAAGTATCGCATAACGGTTTGCAGCTTGGCGAAGTGGCGGATTTAGATGTGCTTACTTTCAATTTAGCACTAAATCCGCCATTTTGCCAAACTGTTGTTGTACGACGTCATTTATGAAATTTTAGTTCTGTTTATTAGCAGGTCAACAATGTTTTCTGCAATTGTGTTAAGTTGATTGTTTATATTATTTTCTTCAGTTAATGGATTATCAACTAAAAATCTTTCATCCCAATTTAGTTCTGAAATTTGACCATTCATTAAAGGTGAATAATGAATAGAGTTTGAAAAAAATATTCCATTGACGTTGAAAAATCTTCTCTTGCCATTTATTATCATTTGTTCAACATCACTTAGTACAAGATGACTTGAAATAAATGAAATATCGCAATCGTTAAAATGATTGTTGAAATATTCTTCTACTGTTCCATAATCATTTCTTTTTTCCTGATAGCTTCTGTTTCCAAACGAAATTCTCTGATATTTTCTTTTTATTTCTGGGTGATTTATGTTTAGCCCAGTATTCGTAGGAAGTCTACCGTAAGTTACATTACAAAGTTTTTCAATCAATAGTTTTTGCAGAGTTGTTTTTCCTGTTCTATCGTCTCCAATTATGATAAATAATAATTTTGTTTTTATGGTCATGATTTTAGTTTTTGGTGTTTTTAAGTAAGATGTCGTACAACATTTAGATTCACGCAATTCGTCAATCCAACTATAGCTTAGTTAAAAATAATTAAAATATTTCATTTAAAACAATTTTTAATTTAAAACTAAAGTAAATCTTACACTTTTTAATTCTTAGCATAATCTTGTAACAACACAAACCCTTAAAATCTCTTAAATAAAATTTAATTTATCAATCATTCGGGAATTGAATAAAGTGAAAATCAACAGTATTCAATTGATAGCCAATAGATTTAATTTTTAACAAAAGTTTATATTTTCTGCTGTAGTATTGTAACTTTCTTATCAATAGTTTTGTCTTATTAATAAAAACTATATGACAAAACTTTTATCTCCATTATTTTTACTGTTGGGTATTGTGATCTTTGGTCAGAGTCAGATTAAAGTAATCAGCAAAAACAGTAAAAAGCCGGTAGAAAATGCAGCGATTTATTGTGAGGATGAGCTTTTGGGCAAAACCAACTACGAAGGCGTGCTGAATTTTAAAACCAAATGTAAAAAGGTTGAAATTTTAGCCAACAATTTTGAAGATGAAACAGCAGATGTAAAGAAAGCCATGGAAGTGATGCTCAAACCATCGTCCGAAAAAATGAGCAACATCGACAAAATCATCATTGCTGACAAAAGCGATCCTAAAGCGCTGAAAATTCTGGACGAATTCAATAAAAGAGAAAAAGAAAATTCTCCCAAATCATTAGATTCTTATCAGTTTAAATCGTACACCAAATTTTCTATTGATGTAGACAAAGATTCTGTAGATATTTTCAAGAATTTCATTGTCAGCCGGAAAGATTCTCTTTCAAAAGTTGAAAAGAAGCAGGAATTTAAAAAGAAAAGTGAAGAAAAAGATTCTTTAATTGGTGAAGATTTTCTGAATGCGGCAAAAGACAGCCAGATGTTTTTGTGGGAAAAAGCGACAGAATACAAATATTCTCAAAAGTTTGGTGATAAAACGAATATCATAGACAACAGAATGTCAGGTTTTAAAAATCCGATTTATGAAGCTTTGGCAATCAATATTTCTAACCTCAACAGAACGCCGAGGCAGCTGAGACCCGAAAACAGAAAGCTGTTTAATTTTTACGTTACAGACACGATCCAGATTGACGGACGAGATACTTTCGTGATCAAATTCAAAGAAATTACCGACAAAAAAAGGCAGAACCCGAGAAAATTTAACGGGAAAATTTATATTGACAGTCAGACTTTTGCGCTCAAAAAATTTGAAAGCATCAGTAAGAAAATCAATGAAGGGAACATAGTCTCGGTATGGAAACCAATTAACAACAAATGGTTTCTTGCCTATGAAGATATGAAAGTAAAAATGGGTGACCAGACTTTTAATATTTCCAAAAAAGACAGCGTAAAAACCGATACTTTAAAGAAAGGTCAGTATCTGAGCGACAGGAAAAAATACCACCAAAAGACCTTCGGAAATTATCTTTACGTCAAAAACCGGTTTTTTGATTACGAAATTAATCCTGAGCAAAAAGCTTCCGAATTTAAAGGATATTCGCTGGAAATGAAAAATTCTGACGGCAGTCTTTTGCAGCAATACAGAACCGACAGTCTTACCGCAAGAGAATCCGCAACCTATACCAATATAGATCATTTTGTGGAAAAGCATGAGTTTGAGAAAAAGTTAGGATTTTTAACTCAGTTGGTGCGCGGAAATCTCCGCTATAAAATGATTGATTTTGATCTGACTAAACTTTTCAGCTACGATAAATATCAAGGGCTGCGTTTGGGAGCAGGAGTAAAACTGAATGAAAAATTCAGCAAAACCTTTTCTCCAGACGGATATTTCGGATATGGGTTTAAAGATCACCGCTGGAAATATGGTTTAGGACTTGATGTAAAACTGTCTTCCAAAAGAACTTCAGTTTTCAGAGTCGATTATGTGGATGATGTTTTTGCAGCAGGCAGATTCAGCAATACGATGTGGGATATGATGATGAAACTTTCGGATATCAATCTGGATCTTCACAACGCCAATTTTTACAGAAATCAAAAATGGGGAGCATCTTATCTGTATGATATTTCCAATTCACTCACGATGAGAGTTGCTGTGAATAAAGAAAAACAGAAAGCATTGTTTGATTATCAATACAGAGACTTGGGAAACAGTTTTGATAATGTAAGCACGACGTTGTCTTTCAAGTATTCTCCTAATGATAAAAATATTATGACGCCAAGCGGAAAATATACCTATGAAAAAAAATTTCCGCAGTTTTTTGTGAATTTTGAAAAAGGATATAATGCTTTAGGCGGTGAGCTGGATTATCAGAAACTGGATGCCTTAATCGTTCATCAGTTCAGAACTAAATTAGGTTACACAAATCTGAAGCTTTTCGGAGGAATATCATCTGGAACAGCTCCGATCTGGAAAAACTTTGAAATTGCGGGACAAACCGAAAGGGGTCTGGATCATTGGTACTCAAGCATCAGTACACCATCCAATTTAGGGTTTGCTACCATGCCTTCGGGAACTTTCTTTGCCGATAAATTTGTGGCGTTTAAAGTTTCTCAATACCTTCCTTTCAGATTCAGAACATTAGGGAAAAGATATTCTAATATTGAGCTGGAATATCAGGCGGCTATCGGAGATTTCAAAAACAGAGGAGATCATCAGTTCGATTTTATACCGCTGGATCATTACTATCAGGAAGTGGGACTGATTTGGAACCGGTTTTTGGGAAGAAATTTCGGAGTTGGGTTTTCTTACCGCTTAGGACATTATCAGACATCAGAATTTAAAGAGAATTTTGGCGTGAAACTACGCTTTAATGTTCTTAACTAAATGATAAAAACAGAGACTGCGGTTTCTGTTTTTTTATACATGCTTTGAAGAAGTTCGGTTTTTAAATCTGAAAAGAACGGATAAATTATTCTTGATTTGTAAGTCTGAATAACTGTAAGAAAAGATTAGTTAAAAAAAATTAACAGGCTCTTAGTTTCGTTAAACTTTTATGACAATATAAATATTACTACTTTTGACAAGCATTTTTGTATGAAAAAGGGAATCTCTGTCATATTTCTGTTGGTTTTTATTTTTGGTTTTTCACAATCAAGCATTACCGTTTTCAATGAAGATGATTATAAACCGATTGCTGATGCAGAAATTTTCTGTAACAATATTGTCTTAGGTAAAACTGATGCTCACGGGTTTTTGGAGTTTAAAACAAAATGCAGAGATATACAGATCAAAGCCGGCGGATTTTATACGGAAAATATTGCGGTAGAAAAATCAATGAGCGTTTCCCTGATCAGGAATTCATCCAGAATTACGGCAATAGAAACCGTGATACTTCACGATAAAAGTGATCCTGAAGCGTTGGAAATTTTAAGAAAAGTAGAAAAGTTTTTCAAAAGTAATTCTCCCGAAAGCTTAGATTCTTATGCCTATAAATCTTACGAAAAATTATCTTTCGATATAGATCAGGACAGTATTGCAGCCTACAGAAATATATTCAGCAGAAATCTCAGTTTTTTCAGAAAAAATAAAAACGGGGATTCCATCAGCGATCTGTCATCAAAGAAAATTCTTTCCCAAAGCAAACTTTTTCTATGGGAAAGGGCTCAGGAATTTATTTATTCAAAAAAATATGGCGAAAAAATCAATATTCTGGACAATAAAATTTCCGGTCTGAAACAGCCTATTTATGAGCTGATCGCATTACAAAGCAACAGAAATAAGATTCCTGAACAGATCAAACAGGAAAACCGCGGCTTGTACCGTTTTTTTCTTACAGACAGCGTTCAGATTGACGGACGGAAAACTCTGGTGATCAGATTCAGGGAAGCTAATTACAAGAAGCCGATGAAAAGGAGAAAATTCAGCGGAGCTATTTATATTGATGCAGAAACTTTCGGAATCAAAAAAATTGAAAGCACCAGTAAAGAAAAAAATGAAGGATATATTACAAGCAGCTGGGCGTATTTCAATGGCAAATGGTTTTTGACGGAAGAAAATGTGAAACTCAGGCTCAGCCGTCTGAAATTGGGGCAGGAATACACCAATAATGAAGAAAACAAAGAAGAGAAAAGAAATTTCGGAACGTATGCATTTCTGAGCTCAAAATATTTTGATTATACTTCTCCCATAGAAGAAAATTCCGCGGACTTTAAAGGGTATACTTTTTCCGTAAAAAACACTTCAGGTAATACCTTGGATCTTTATCGTCAGGAACCGCTTTCTGTAAGGGAAGAGAATACATACGCAACCATCGACAGTTTAGGTAAGATTTATAATGTCGACAGAAAAGCCAGAGTTCTGACTGGTTTAATCAACGGTCAGGTTCGTATAGGAAGTTTTGATTTTGATATTGGTGAGATCGTAAATTACAATTTATCAGAAGGTTTCAGAGTAGGTTTGAAGGGTAAGCTTAATGAAAATTTCAATGCGTATTTTTCGCCGGATTATTATTTTGCTTACGGTTTTAAAGATGATCGCTGGAAATACGGAATTGGTCTTGATATGAAAGCTTCTCTGGAAAAAAACAACTTTTTCAGGATTGAGTATTATGATGATGTCAATTCTTCGGGTGAATTTTACCGCAGGCTATGGACATTCAGAATGCGGATGATGAATTACGGAAACAATATCAACAATGACAAATTTTACCGGTACAAAGGCGTTTCTTTATCATATCTGAATGACATTAATAATGGTTTGACACTGGCTTTTGCTGCCCGAAGAAATTTTGAAGCGGCGCAGTTTGACTATGATTTCCGGGGAAGAGGAGATGCTTTTGAAAATTTTAATACGCTGGTTACTCTTAAATATTCTCCCAACTCTACCAATATTATGACGCCGCAGGGAAAGTCTTTAATTGACCAGAATTATCCAGAGCTTTATTTTAATTATGAGCAGAGTGTAAAAGTTTTTGGCGGCGATTTCAATTACACACGTTTTGATGCTCTTTTTGCACACAATTTCAAAACCAGATTGGGAAGAACAGGATTGCGTTTATACGGAGGTGTAGTTTTTGGCGAAGCACCTATATGGAAGCATTTTACGATGAACGGACTGGCTTCCCCGAGCCGTGATATTAATTTTAATCTGACTTCCTATCTTGGTTTTGCAACTCTGGAAGGCGGAAAATTTTATAATGACCGCTTTATTGCCTATTATTTGACCCATAAAATACCGTGGTACTTCAAAAGTATAGGGCAGAACGTATCCAGCTTTGATTTTGTGATCCGTGGAACCATTGGTGATATGAAACATCCGGAATACCATGATTTCAGATTCAGAAAACTGGATCGTCTTTATCAGGAAGTAGGTCTGGAATGGAGTAATTTTTTATCTTCGTACTTCAATCTCGGATTTTTTTACCGGGTAGGATATTATACAACCAATAATTTTAAACAGAACTTTGCTGTACAGTTTAAATTAAAACTTCTGGAGTTTTAAAATTCCCCTCCTTTGGAGGGGTGTCAAAAATTCTTAGAATTTTTGACGGGGTGGTTAAAGCTAAACTATTAATCTTAAAATTAGTTTATGAAAAAAATAGAAATAAAAGCCGAGCAGTTTTTTGAATTATTAAGACTTAAAGATACTTCAATGTGGTCTGTATTTGCTCAAATGATTGATGGCGAAGAAAAAGAAATCATTTTTCTGGATGGTGAAGATAAAATTCTGTTCAATTATATACTTCCCGCAAATACAGAACAGCTGGAAGAAGACAGGAAAGAATTTTCTAAACAGTTTGCCGATAAGATGTCACATTTCAACTAGCGGTCTGTAATTCCTCATAAACCATATCATTTGCGGCACTTTTTTTGTCAGAAGAAACCTTTGTAAGCATGATGAATGTATGCTTATGAAAAAAGGTTTCTATGAAAAATATTTTTACAATCTTATTTTCTTTATTATTCAGTATCGTTTTTTCGCAGTCAAAAATTGTGGTGAAAAGTGCCGTTGATGAAAGTGCGGTTTCCGGAGCGGTGGTGAAATGCAACAATCAGTTGATTGGAAAAACCGATCAGTCGGGAACTTTAGTTTTCAAAACGAAATGTAAGAAAGTGGAAGTTTCTGCAGCAGGTTTTTACCATGATGATGCGGTAGTAGATAAACTGATGGAAGTTTTTATGACCAGAACAGATGTAAAAACCCGCGAAATTCAAACAGTGGTTCTTCAGGATAAAAGTGATCCCAGAGCTTTGGAAATCCTAAGGAAAATCAATGATAATTATAAAGAAAATTCCCCACAAAGTTTAGATTCATATTCTTATAAATCTTATGAGAAAATATCTCTGGATTTTGATGAAGACAGCATTAAGGCATACAGTAATTATATTGCCAACCGGATAGATTCGTTAAAAAATTTACCTCAGCAAGCTATGAAAAAACAGGAGAGACAAGATTCTCTGCAATCAGTCGAGCTGATGAAACTGATGGGCGAAAGTAAAATGTTTCTTTGGGAAAGAGCATTGGAGAATTTATATTCAAAAAAATACGGCGAAAAAACCATTGTTCTGGACAATAAGATTGCCGGCCTGAAAGAGCCGATCTACGAATTGATGGCTTTCCGATCCAACAGAAATCATATTCCGAAAGAAATAAAAGAAGAAAACAGAAATCTTTACCGCTATTATCTCACAGATTCTATTGAAATTGACGGACGTGAAAATTATGTGATCCGTTTTCGTGAAGTTAATTACAGGCAGCCAGTCAATAAAAGAAATTTTAACGGCTATCTGTATGTAGATAAAGATACCTACGCATTAAAAAAAATTGAAAGCAACAGTAAAATTAAAAGTGAGGGAAGCATCACCAGTATCTGGAAACTCATCAATAATAAATGGTTTCTGGTAAAAGAAAATTACAAAATTAAATTAGGTGCAGCCTCGTTTGCAAACAAGGAAGAGTCTGGAAAGAAAACAAAAGAAGAAAAAGAAGCTGAAAAACAGACCAGAAGCCAGTTTGGAACGTATGCTTTTGTAACAGCAGATTATTTCGATTTCAAAACTCCTATTGAAGAAAAGTTCCAGGATTTCAAAGGGTATTCTATGGAAGTCGAAAACTCCGACGGGAATATTATCAATCAATACAGAACAGAAAGTTTAACCCAAAGAGAAGAGACAACATACCTGAAAATCGACAGCCTGAGCAGCAGATACAAACTTGATCAGAAAGCAAAGGCATTAACAGGATTGCTGAAAGGTAAAATCAGACTGGGAATGCTGGATTTTGATCTTGCCAGAATTGTTGGATATAACAAATATGAGCATTTCCGTTTAGGTGCAGGCGTGAAACTGAATGAAAAATTCAGCAGATATATTTCCCCGGATGCATATTTTGCTTACGGCATTTATGATAAGAAATTCAAGTTCGGAGCAGGGGTTGATATCCGTACTACGACAGAGAAGAATTCTTTTTTTCGTGCAGAATATTTCAATGATGTAATAGCTGCAGGACGTTTCTCAGAAAACTTATGGAATTTCAGAATGAGAATCATGAATTCCGGTGTTGCACTCAACAACGGAGTATTTTACGGTTATGAAGGCTTTAAACTAAGTTATGAAAATGATCTTACCAACGGATTGACCCTGAATATTGCAGCCAGAAAGTCAAAAGAAGATGCTAAGTTTGATTATAATTATAAAGGTCTGGGTAATGAATTTGATATTACCTCATCTATTATCACCCTGAAATATTCTCCTAACTCAAAAAATATTATGACACAAAATGGTAAATATACTTATGAACAAAATCTTCCTGAGTTTTATTTTAATTACGAGCAGGGATTCAGGTCTTTAGACGGAGATTTCAATTTCAGCAGGCTGGATGCACTTTTTGTACACAATTTTAAAACCAAATTAGGAGTTACAGGATTGCGTGCCTATGGAGGAGTCGTGTTTGGAGATGCACCGTTATGGAAAAATTTTACAATGAACGGATTGGGAAAAGCAAATAGCGGTCTCAATTTTAACCTGACTTCCTATCTTGGTTTTGCTACCATGGAAGGCGGAAAATATTATAATGATAAATTTGTAGGAGCGTATCTCACCCACAGATTACCGTGGTATTTTAAAAGTTTTGGCAAAAATGTTTCAAGTTTCGATTTTATCTATCGCGGAATTATCGGAGATATGAAAAACCCTGAATTTCATCAGTTTGATTTTAAAAAATTAAACCATCTTTACAATGAGGTGGGACTGGAGTGGAATAATTTTCTATCATCCCAGTTCAATCTTGGTTTTTTCTACAGAGTAGGGCATTACAACACAGCCAAGTTCAAAGACAATTTTGCTATTCAGTTTAAACTGAAGTTATTGGGATTTTAGGATAAAGCTATTATAGAAACATGTCAGATTAAGTTGTAGGATGTTTACTTAATTTTCAAGAACTCATCAACCGTTTTTCTTGCCTCTGCTACATCGTGTACCCGTAGAATTTTCGCACCTTGTTTTAAAACTTTTAGATGAAGTTTTTGAGTTTCTTCATTGATGTCTAAAGAGGATTTTCCCAATGGTTTATAAATGAAAGATTTTCTCGAAATCCCAATAAGCAAAGGAAACTGTCCGAAACCAAAAAACTGTGTTTCATCTATCATTTTCATCTGGTCTTCAACTTTTTTTCCGAAACCGAAGCCGGGATCCAAGATAATATCTTTGATACCTCTTATCAGTAATTCCTGAATTTTTTTGGTGAAATATAGATTGATCCTCAATGCAATATCATCAAAAATTACTTTTTCGTGCATTGTCTCATAAGTAGGATTTATATGCATCAATATATATGGAAGTCGGGTTTCAGAAACAGCATCCAGCATATTTTCATCAAACTGACCGCCGGAAATATCGTTGACAATATCAATTCCTTCATTATGACCAAAACGTACGGTTTCAGCATAAAAAGTGTCCAATGACATTAAAGCTTCCGGAAACTTTTTTTTGATTTCAGAAATCACTTTCCCGATTCTTTTTATTTCTTCACCACTGGTAAGAAATTCTGCTTTTGGTCTGGTAGACTGTGCGCCAATATCAATAATTTCTGCACCCTCTTTCAATAATTTTTCGGCGTGCAGCAAAGCAGATTTTTCATTATTAAACTTACCGCCGTCTGAAAAAGAATCAGGAGTGAGATTCAGAATTCCCATAATTTTTGGAGAAGTCAGATCCAGCAGTTTTCCATTGCAGTTGACGGAATGAAAATTAGAAGACAAAAAAGAATGATTATTGTGAGACATCAGTTCAGATGATTTTATTGAACAAAATTAAGCTAAATAAGGTTATCTCTCAACCAGCTTTTATATTTTAATATTTTTGATGAATTAATTTTAATTTAAAGATTAATTGTATACCATCCCGTCAAAAATTTCCCTGAAATTTTCGCCACCCCTCCAAAGGAGGGGAATTTTAAAAACTCCAAATCCTTAGGCTCTCAAATTTTAAATGATCTAACTCTGTAACCCAATCTCCTGTCTTGAAAAACAAAATTTTGTATCTTTGAAAGATTAAGGAAATGTATGTCAAAAACTTCAGAACAATTTGGTGAAATTATCTCGGAATGCAGAGATTTATTCAGTAAAAAACTTCAGGATTACGGTGCAGCATGGAGGGTTTTGCGCCCAAGCTCAATTACTGACCAGATTTATATTAAAATCAACAGAATCCGTACTTTACAGATGACGGATGTGAAAATGATTGATGAAAGTGAGGAAGGGGAATTTATTGCAATCATCAATTATTCTATCATCGGGCTTATTCAGCTTGAAAAAGGGCTTTCGGATGATTTTAATGAAAATAAAGAAGAAATATTGCAGCTTTACGATAAATATGCCTTTGAAGCTAAATCTTTGATGGAAAAGAAAAATCACGACTACGGCGAAGCGTGGCGGGATATGAGAATTTCATCTATTACGGATTTAATTTATCAAAAAGTTTTACGAACCAAGCAGATAGAAGACAATAAGGGCAAAACTCTGGTTTCTGAAGGTCTGGATGCCAATTACTTTGATATGCTGAATTATGCAGTTTTCTGCCTGATTAAATTTTCGGAACAGACACAAAAACCTGAACCTAAAACCATTTAAAATGATAAAAAATTTACTTCGCTTTATTATTGCTGTTATTTTCATTCTTTCGGGATTTGTAAAAGCGGTAGATCTGGTTGGCTTTTCTTTTAAAATGGAAGAATATTTTTCGCCTTCTGTTTTCAATATGCCATTTCTGGAAAAATTTGCACTTATTTTTTCTGTAATTGTTGTGGTTTTGGAACTTTTTCTGGGACTTATGCTTTTATTGAAAATGAAGCTCAGATTTACACTCTCTGCATTGATTGCCTTGTGTATTTTCTTCGGATTTCTCACCTTTTATTCAGCCTATTATAATGTAGTCACCGATTGCGGATGTTTTGGTGATGCTATAAAATTTACACCTTGGGAAAGTTTTGTGAAGGATATTGTTCTTTTAGGAGGCTTAATTGTTTTATTCGTGCTCTATAGAAAAGATTTCGTAAAAAAGGATTCATATGGTGCTTACACCGAAAAGCCTGAAAACAATAAGTTTAAATCTGTATTTTTCGGAATTTTCACAGGAATAATGATCTTTATTATGGCTCATGGAATTATTAATGAGCCAATTATTGACTTCAGAGATTACAAAGTAGGAACAGATCTGAAAGCTGAGAAAGAAAAAATCAGCAGGAACCAGTCAGTCTACAAAACTTTTTATTCCATGAAAAACACAAAGACAAATGAAATAATCAGGGTGAATCAGGATGATTATGTGAAAGAATCTAAATATTGGGAAGAGGGTACACCATGGAAAATAGAAGAAGGGAAAAACGAATCGGTTTTGGTAAAAGAAGGTTACAAATCTGAAATAGCGAAATTTAAAATTGAAGATCCGACAGGAGTAGATTTAACACCGGAGATCATCAATGCTCCAAAAGCAATTCTTGTTTTTTCATATCATCCAAAAGAAGTATCTCAAGAGCTTTTGAATAAAGTAGAAACGAAGGTAAAAACTCAGAAAGCCAATGTGGTCTACGGAATTTCTACCGATCCTGCTACCTTCAAAACGATCAAAAATACATTGATGGATGGTACGGCTATAAAAACTATTGCCAGAAGCAATCCGTTTGTACTAATCCTGGAAAATGGTAAAATTGTAGACAAACAGCCTGCAAAAAATTATGTTGACTAAACGATGGCTGAATGATTAATTCTCAGTTTTAACTGCGTAAAATATTAAGCTTAAAATTTAAATTAAATATAAAACAATGCATAAATCAAATAAATCAATAGCCGGTTATCATTTGTTAATGATTCTATCTTCTGTAGACGGAGAATTTGCACCGGAAGAAGGAATGATGGTTCAGCGTTATCTTGCTGATGAATTTCCTTTCAAAATGAATTTGGATAATGAGCTGGAAACAATAGCGTTGCTTCAGCCTGAAGAATGGAAAGACCATTTTGAATTTCATGCACGTTGTTTTCTGGAAGATTCTACGGAAAACGAACGTATTAAGTTTGCTGAGTTTGCAAAATCCTTAATAAAAGCGGATGAGGTAGTAACGGATGAAGAACACACTTTCTACAGACTTCTGAAAAATCTTTGGAAATTGGATTAAAGAAAAAAGCAGGATTAATGTCATTTAAAACAACAATACAATAAACTATGAGAAGAAAAATAGTTGCAGGAAACTGGAAAATGAACAAAAACGTCATTGATGCTCAACAATTGATGATGCAGTTATTAAGCTATAAAAATAACAATGCTGCCAATTGCGAAGTCTGGATCGCACCGCCTTCTTTGTATCTGATGATGGCAAAAGATATTTTTGAAAAAGATGAAATCGGAGTTTTTTCTCAGGATATGAGTGAACACGAAAGCGGAGCTTACACAGGCGAGATTTCTGCAGATATGCTTGAATCTATTGATGCAACAGGTTCTCTGATTGGTCATTCTGAAAGAAGACAATATCATGGCGAAACTGATGAAAGCTGCAATAAAAAAGTAAAATTGGCTTTAGATAAAGGTTTGATTCCTGTTTACTGCAATGGGGAAACTTTAGAGCAAAGAAAAGCAGGGCAGCATCTCAATGTGGTAAAAACCCAGACAGAAACTGCACTTTTCACACTTTCAGCTGAAGAAATCAAAAAAGTGGTGATCGCTTACGAACCGGTTTGGGCAATCGGAACCGGTGAAACAGCAACTCCGGAACAAGCACAGGAAATTCATGCACATATCAGAAACTGTATTGCTGAAAAATACGGACAGGAAGTTGCGGAAGAAATTTCCATTCTCTACGGAGGTTCTGTAAAACCGGATAATGCTAAAGAAATTTTCTCTCAACCGGATATTGACGGTGGTCTTATTGGTGGTGCAGCTCTTAAAGTAGAAGATTTCTCTAAAATTATTGAGGCTTTTAATTAATCCTAAAATAAAAATTACATCAGACAAAAGATGAAAAAATTTTCTCTGCTTTACCTCGCAATTCTTTTGTTTGATGTAATTTATTCTGTATTATACAACGCTTTTCTTACAGATTTTGAGAACGAATACCTTAGGTATCCGTTCTATTTCCTTCACTATATAATAAGCACTCCGGCAGTTTTTTTCAATAAGCTTCTGCCGTTTTATCTGCCTTTGCCTTCATATCAGCTGATTCTTATATTTCTTGGAAATGTCTTCTTTCAGACATTATTGATGTACAGTCTTTTTTTTAGAAAAAAGGATCAAAATATAATTAACTGATCAGTTTCATCACTTCAAGAGCTACTTTCAGAGCTTCGGTTCCGTCTTCCAGAGAAACTTCTACATTTTTATTTTCAGTAATAGCTTTAGCAAAAGAATTTAGTTCATCCAAAATAGCATTATTAGGCTGAATGTTTGGATATTCAAATAAAATCTGATTTTTTTCACCTTCCGCATTTTCAATAATCATATCAAATGGAGTTGGATTTTCGGGTGCTTCTTTCATGCGGATTACTTCAGATTTTTTTTCTAAAAAATCAACAGAAATATAAGCATCTTTTTGAAAGAAGCGGCTTTTTCTCATGGCTTTCATAGAAATTCTGGAAGTAGTAAGGTTGGCTACGCAGCCATTTTCAAATTCAATTCTTGCATTCGCAATATCAGGTGTTTTGCTTACTACACATACGCCGCTTGCGTGAATGTTTTTCACAGGAGATTTTACAACACTCAGTAAAATATCCAAATCGTGAATCATGAGATCCAAAACCACAGAAACATCGGTTCCGCGCGGATTAAATTCAGCAAGACGGTGAATTTCAATAAACATCGGATTCTGAATATAATCTTTTGCACCAATAAAGGCAGGATTGTATCTTTCAACATGTCCTACCTGAGCTTTAATAGCATTTTTTCTGCAAAGAGACACAATTTCCTGAGCCTGCTCCAGAGTTTGTGTAACTGGTTTTTCGATAAAAAAATGAAGACCTTTTTCAATAGCTTTTAATGCATAATCATAATGGTAGATTGTAGGAGTTACAATATCCAGCATTTCAATTTCATTCAGAAGATCATCAAAATTTTCAAAATACCTGTAGCCAAGTTCGGCTTGCAGTTTTCTTCCGTTTTCTGCATCTTTATCGTGAAATCCAATCAGTTGATATTCTGTAGACTCATTCAGAAGTCTTAAATGTATTTTTCCCAAATGTCCGGCTCCTACCAAACCTGCTTTTAACATAGTTTTCAAATTTTTGTAAAGATAATAATTTGTTGATTGTTGTTGGTTGACAGTTATCAGAAATTTGAAAACCGTCAACTAAGGGCAGTCAATAAATAACAAAATTTCTTATTTTTGTGATATGGTAGATTCATTTGTACACAAGGGAAAAAGAAAGAACTTGATTGAATATCTCAGACGGAAAATCGGGATTTCTGACGAAAATGTTCTTGCTGCAATGAATGCTGTTCCGAGGCATCTTTTTATCGAAAGTATTTTTGAAGATTTCGCATACGAAGATCGCGCTTTTCCTATTTTGGCACATCAGACTATTTCACATCCTTCCACGGTAGCAGAGCAATCAGAACTTCTGCAGCTTAAACCTGGAGAAAAAGTCTTGGAAATCGGAACGGGTTGCGGTTATCAGACGGCAGTTTTAATTGCAATGGAAGCTTTGGTTTATACAGTGGAAAGACAAAAAGATTTGTTTGATTTTTCTAAAAATAAACTTCGTGAAATGAATTTTTACCCAAAGTTTCAGAATTTCGGAGATGGTTTTGCCGGTCTTCCTACTTTTGCTCCTTTTGATAAAATTATTGTGACCTGCGGAGCTTCAGTTTTACCTACAGAGCTTTTAAAACAACTGAAAGTGGGCGGTAAAATGGTGATTCCTTTAGGACCGACAGATGAACAGGTTTTGTACAGATTTACCAAAATTTCGCCAACGGAAATTGAAAAAGAAGAATTCGGAGCTTATAAATTTGTTCCGATGCTCAATAATACGAATCAGTAGCGATGATAGATCCTGAAATTAATCAATATAACGAAGGTCAGCAAAGTTCAGACAAAGAGATTTGTTGTTTTCTTGCGGAATTAATTGGTAATGAGCTTCACGAAGCCGAAAGCAAAATCTGGCATTCACATCCGGTCTGGTTTTTAGATGAAAATCCTATTGTTGGTTACAGTAAACAAAAAAATGGAGTTCGTTTGATGTTTTGGAGCGGGAAATCTTTTGATGAAGAACAATTGAATAGCAAAGGAAATAAATTTCAGGATGCATCAGTATTTTATAATGATCTGAATGAAATTAATAAAGAAGATGTTATCCGCTGGCTTCGGAAATCAAAAGAAATTCAATGGGATTATAAAAATTTAGTGAAAAGAAAAGGAGAGCTGATTCGTTTAAAATAAAAACTTGTAGGTAATTGGAATCATTTTTGTCTTGTTACTTTCATACCAAATAAATAGCATTATGGAAGATAATATTAATGAGCAAAACAGAAAACTAAAGGAAATGGATTATAATCCGGGAGAAGATATTTTCAACAGAGAAAAACACATTCCTTTAGATGGAAACGGTAATCCTATTACCAATCCCAATCATGTAAATGATGAAATGCCTTACGGATTGGATGTTCCGGGAGCCGAAGATGACGATAACTTTGAGCAGATCATCAGTCAGCTTCCTGATGAGGAAAACAATCTGTACAGCAGAAGCGACAATGAAGATGATCATGAAGAAGAAAACGAAGAAATTATTTTTTAATATAATCCCGCAGTTGTAAGCGGGATTTTTCATTTATAGTTTTGTAATAAATGATTTTTAGGTAGATTCCAGAAATTAAATTCATTTAAATACTCAAATAGCAGATTTGAAACGAATTTTCTATTTTCATTCGTATAGTTTTGTATTAAATATTAACTTTGGCAATCTTTGAATTTTATTAATTCAAAATCTTAAAAATGTATGTAATATGAAATTGAAACACAGTCTGCTGGCTTTGGCAGCTCCTCTTCTGATGAATGCACAACAAGTAATGACGCCCGAAATTCTTTGGACTTTAAAAAAAGTCGGAGTTCAGGCAGTTTCTCCGGATCATGCTGCGCTTATTTATAAAATAGGACAAACTGATTTAAAAACAGAAAAGACAAAAAATGAAAATTATTTTTTAAATATTGTTAATCATCAGTCAGCGAAAATTGATTTAGGAAAAAAATCTTTGATTCAATGGGATAAAAACGGACTTTATGCTCAGGAAGGCGAGAAAATTTTCCTTTCAAAAGATAACGGAAAAACCTGGACCGAATTTTATACTATTGGTGAAGCTGATAATATTGTTGTTTCTCCGGACGGAAAGAAAATAGCTTTCAGCAAACAGGTTTTGGTAGAAAAAGTAATGGGTAAAGACAAATATTCTGATACTCCAAAAACTACAGCGCAAGTTTATACCGATTTGAATCACAGACACTGGGATTATTTTAATGAAGGGAAATACAATCATGTTTTCGTGGTTGATGTTTCTTCAAATGTAGATTCGGCAAAAGATTTACTGGAAAATAAAATGTGGGATTCTCCGCAAAGACCTTTCGGAGGAGCAGAAGATTTTATCTTTAGCCCAGATTCTTCACAGCTTTTATATGTTACAAAACCAAAAAGTGGGAAAGAGTACTCAACAAGCACAAACACCGATATTTTTGCTTATGATTTAGCTTCAGGAACCACTAAAAGCTTAACTGAATCTAACAAAGGCTATGATGTTAATCCAAAGTTTAGTCCGGACGGAAAGTCTTTGGTTTGGCAAAGTATGGAAAGAGACGGCTACGAAGCCGATAAAAATGACATTAAGCTGATGGACTGGAAGTCTGGTAAAACTTCAAATCTCACAAAAAATTGGGATGAAAGCGTTACCGGTGATGTATTCTGGAGCGGAGATTCTAAATCTATTTATTTTACGGCAGCTTTTAAAGGAACTAAACAATTATTTTCTTTAGATCCTAAAAGCTCAAAAATTCAGCAGATTACGAAAGGGAATTTTGATATTAATGAAATTTTTGCTGATCAGAAATCCTCACTTTTAGTCTCAAAAACAGACATTAATCATGCTTCAGAAATTTATTCTGTAAATCTGAAAAATGGTGAACTGAAGCAGGTTACCGATGCAAACGGAGATGTTTATGCGAAATTAGCTCAGGGAAAATCTGAGCTCAAAATGGTGAAAACTTCAGACGGAAAAGAAATGGGTGTATGGTTCCACTATCCTCCAAATTTTGATCCGAATAAAAAATATCCTACCCTTGTCTATTGTCAGGGTGGTCCTCAATCTGCATTGACGCAGTTTTTCAGCACAAGATGGAATTTCTCTTTGATGGCAGCAAACGGCTATATTGTAGTGGCTCCAAACAGAAGAGGAATGCCGGGTTGGGGAACAAGATGGAACGAAGAAATCTCAAGAGACTGGGGCGGACAACCCATGAGAGATTATTTGGCAGCTACAGATTTTGCAAAAACATTACCTTATGTAGATGGTGAAAGAATAGCGGCTGTTGGTGCAAGTTATGGAGGTTATAGTGTATTTATGCTGGCGGGAATTCATAATAACCGATTCAAGACTTTTATTGCACATGATGGTTTATTTGATATGAAATCATGGTATCTTACAACGGAAGAGCTTTGGTTTGCCAACTGGGACTTGGGTTCACCGTGGGAAAAACCGCTTCCAAAAGCTTATACAGAATTTAACCCAAGCAATTTTGTAGATCAATGGAATAAACCAATTATGATTATTCAGGGTGGAATTGATTTCAGAGTGGGCTATGAACAGGGACAGGAGGCTTTTCAGGCAGCAAAACTGAAAGGATTAAAATCTAAATTTGTGTATTTCCCGAACGAAAATCATTGGGTTTTACATCCTCAAAATGGCTTGGTTTGGCAAAGAGAATTTTTTGACTGGCTGAAAGAAACTTTATAAATTACAATTAAATGAAAATTCCCCTCCTTTGGAGGGGTGTCAATAATTCGTAGAATTTTTGACGGGGTGGTTTTATATCAAAGTTTAACACAAGATATAATCAACAGAGGCGGGCTTTAGCCCGCTTTTTGTTTTCAGAATCTCAGGTTGATACCAAATTTCATTTTTAATTATGCAAAACCGGATCTCATCATTTCCTCCAATTATAAACACTGGTTCTAAAATTTTAATTTTAGGATCAATTCCCGGGGTAAAATCTTTGGAAAAACAGCAATATTACGGTCATCCTCAAAATAAATTCTGGAAAATTATTTTTGAGTTGTTTAATGAAGAATTTACAGAAGATTATGTTCAAAGGATTAATGTTCTGAAGAAACATCACATTGCATTATGGGACGTTATTGATTCCTGCGAAAGAAAAGGCAGTTTGGATTCTGAAATTAAAAACGAGGAAGCCAATCAGATTCCGGAACTTCTTCAAGAATATCCTAATATTCAAGCAATATTCTGTAACGGAGGCAAATCTTACAAAAATTTGCAGAAAATGCTAGGTAAAAGCCCTATTATACCATTTTATTTACTGCCGTCAACAAGTCCGCTGCACACTATTTCTTTTGAAAAGAAATTAGATGACTGGAGGAAGATATTGGAATTTGTTTAGAACCCATTTATTCTCAAAAAACAAAAACTTGACAAACCCCTTCAAAATATCGTATATTTGCACCTCCAAAAATTACAGTCTGTAATTTTACATAATTTTTAAACCGTAATTTAAAAAATGAAGACATCCGATTTTAATTTCGACCTTCCTGCTGAGTTGTTGGCAGAACACCCTTCAGAGCACAGAGATGAAGCAAGATTAATGGTTCTCAACAGAAAAACTGAAACCATTGAGCATAAACTTTTTAAAGATGTAGTTGATTATTTCGACGAAAAAGATTTGTTCATTTTCAATAATACCAAAGTTTTTCCTGCCCGTCTTTACGGAAACAAAGAAAAGACAGGAGCAAAAATTGAAGTTTTTCTTTTAAGAGAATTAGACAAAGAAACCCGTGTTTGGGACGTTTTGGTAGATCCCGCAAGAAAAATAAGAATTGGCAACAAATTATTCTTTACCGAAGATGAATCTTTGGTAGCTGAGGTAATTGACAATACTACTTCAAGAGGTAGAACATTAAGATTTTTATTTGATGGTTCTTACGAAGAATTCAGAGCTAAATTGAAAGAGCTGGGGGAAACTCCGCTTCCTAAATATATCAAAAGAGAGGTTGAGCCGGAAGATGCAGAAAGATATCAGACTATTTATGCAAAAATTGAAGGAGCTGTTGCGGCACCTACTGCAGGTCTGCATTTCTCAAAACATTTGATGAAGAGACTTGAGATAAAAGGAGTTGACTTTGCTGAAATTACTCTTCACGTTGGTTTGGGAACATTCAACCCAATTGAGGTTGAAGATCTTTCTAAGCACAAAATGGAATCTGAAGAAGTGATTATTGATGAGAAAAATGCTGAAATCATTAACAGAGCCGTGCAGGAAAACAGAAGAGTATGTGCTGTAGGAACTACAACAATGAGAGCTATTGAAACTTCAGTTTCTTCAAATAAAAAAATATCTGCATTTCAAGGCTGGACAAATAAATTTATTTATCCTCCACATGATTTTGGAATTGCTAATTCTATGATCACGAACTTCCATACGCCAAAATCTACGTTAATCATGATGATTGCTGCGTTTGCAGGTAAAGATTTTGTTATGCATGCATATGAAGAAGCTGTAAAAGAAAAATATAAATTCTACTCTTACGGAGACGCAATGTTAATTCTATAAAAAGATAATAGGTAACAGGTTGCAGGTATTAGTTTAGTTGCAACCTGTCATCTACAACGGATCAACTGAAATGAAAGACATAAGAACTTTATCACTAGATCAGCTCAAAGATTACTTTGTTTCTTTGGGAGAAAAACCTTTTCGTGCGAAACAGGTTTATGATTGGCTGTGGAGTAAAAATCTTCATTCAATTGATGAGATGACCAATCTTTCAAAACAGCTTCGGGATAGAATTTCTGAGGAATATATCATTAATCCTGTTTCAGTAGATTTACTGCAAAAAAGTACAGACGGAACCATAAAAAATGGTGTAAAACTTCATGACGGATTATTGGTAGAATCTGTTTTGATTCCGACGGAAACCAGGACAACAGCCTGCGTTTCTTCACAGGTAGGATGTTCTTTGAACTGCGAATTTTGTGCTACGGCAAGACTCAAAAGAATGAGGAATCTAGAAGTTGCCGAAATTGTAGATCAGGTTGCTTTGATCGACAGTCAGAGCAAAATGTATTTCAACAGACCGCTTTCCAACATCGTTTTCATGGGAATGGGAGAGCCGATGATGAATTATAAAAATGTGGTGGAAGCCATCAGAAAAATTACCCAGCCTGAAGGTTTGGGAATGTCACCACGAAGAATTACCGTTTCTACATCCGGAATTCCTAAAATGATCAAAATGTTGGCAGATGAAGGACTGAAGGTGAAGTTAGCGTTGTCTCTTCATTCAGCCATTGAATCTAAGCGTAATGAAATTATGCCTTTCTCTGATAAATTTCCACTAACGGAAATTATGGAGGCTCTACAGTATTGGTATAAACTGACAGGTTCTGTTGTTACCTTTGAATATTGTGTATGGAAAGGAATTAATGACGGCGATGAAGATATTAAAGCATTAATTAAATATTGCAGACAGGTTCCTTCAAAAGTTAATTTAATTCAGTATAATCCTATCGGTGACGGAAAATACGATCAGTGCAATAAGCAGGCTGAAGAAAACTATATCCGTCAGCTTGAAAATGCAGGTATTGTCTGTGTAGTAAGAAAAAGCCGTGGTGGAGATATTGATGCTGCGTGCGGACAATTGGCAAATAAATCCGCAGAGTAATGACTTTCTTTTGGCTGTGCTTGTTCTATTTCAGCGTAGTTTTCATAATATTTTCATTTATATACTTTATTTACGACAAGATTAAAAAGAAAGACAGCTTAAAGAGTGTATTCTTTTTCTTAAGCTTTCCATTATTCTTTTTTGCTGACAACAGACTTTGTCATTCAATTGCTGATGAAATCTGTTCGGATTTGAAACATAACCGTCTTAAACTGGAGAAAAATAATTTTATCACTACATCTGATCTTTTAACTTTAACAGTTTCTTCTCAAAAATATTATTTTGAGGGAAAAACGTATGGAGTTACTGTTTTACCTTCTGGTGATGATCTGATATTTAAAAAGGATCGTATTACTGGAAAATATTGGGTTTTCTACACTAAATATCATCTTAGCACAAAGCGTGCAGTCGGATACATTGAGTCAAAGTAATATAAACTTTGAGAAACGTTAGGAATATTAATACATTTTGAAATCTCTTCGATCAATTTTCGATTAAATTTTCATTAAAATAGTAAAAAAGAATTTATGGTATTTCCATAAAATTCTACATTTGTAAAAATAGCGAATAATAATGATGGATTTTTTTATGGGAGAAGATGGTCTGGAAAGTGTTTATGCCTGGTCAATTCCCATTCTTGTTACTGTAATTTTGGCTGAAATGATTTATAGTCACTATTCTGAAGCTAAATTATACAACGGGAAAGATGTTGCAACAAGCGTTTGTCTTGCTGTGATGAATTTTGGGTTAGATCTTGTCATGAAAGTCTTCGCAATGACAGTGATGTTCTTTTTTTATAATCTAAGTTTTTTTACTTGGGAATTTACCATCTGGTATTGGCTGATCTGTTTTGTACTCACTGACTTTGCCTATTATGTATTGCATTATGTAGACCATCATTCGAGAGCCTTTTGGGCAGTTCATATTACTCATCACAATTCAGATTATTTCAATCTTACGACGGGTTTCCGAAGTCCGGTTTTACAGCCTTTATACAGATATTTATATTTTTGTCCGTTAGCGTTTTTGGGTTTTAATCCTTGGCATATCATGGTTGTTTATGCTATCGGTCAAGTATACGGAACATGGGTTCATACACAAACGGTAAAAAGTCTGGGAATCTTAGAGTATATTTTGGTAACACCTTCACATCACAGGGTTCATCACGCATGCAATATCAAATATCTCGACAGAAATATGGGAATGTGCCTTATTGTTTGGGATAAAATATTTGGAACTTTTGAGAAAGAAGATCCTCAAACTCCTGTAAAATTCGGGATTTATCCTAAAATGCCCGACAACAAGCCGGATACTGTTCTTTTTTATGAATGGCGCAAAATATGGAAAGATCTCAGACAGCCGGGATTAAAGTTTTCAGACAGAATTAATTACATTTTTAATGCTCCGGGATGGAGACATGACGGGAAAGGGAAGACGGTAAAGGAATATCAAAAAAATTACGGTCAGAAAAGTGCTTCAGGAAAATAAGTTTAAACAAAAATAAAAGAGACTGCAAAAGAACAGTCTCTTTTTTGTTTATTAACTTTAATCTAAGACTGTATCCGTCACAAGCTGAGATTAATTTGTTGCCTAAAAATTACATGAATATTTACTTTAAAACATCTGCTTCAATCATGCTGTCTTCAAAAATCTTAATAAAAGCCTTTGTATAATCTTCTTTGGTAGCAAAATTTGGATTTTCCATAAACTTTTGCGGATTTATCGCAAATAACGGAAACCATGTTGAGCTGAGCTGAATCTGAATTTTATGCCCTTTTTTAAAGGTATGAACAACATCCTGTAACCTGAAATTAACGGCGGTTTTTTGGTTTGGAATAATTGCTTCTGCTTTTTCGCGGGAGTTTCGGAATCTTGCAGGCATAATTTCACTTCTTACCATCTGATGGTAATTTCCATAGATAACACCTTCTTTCTTTTCCGCAGGTTTGAAATCTTCAGGATATACATCAATCAGTTTTACCGCAAAGTCTGCGTCTGTTGATGTAGAGGCAATATTCAGTTTTGCCATAATTTCTCCGGCAAAAGTGAGATCTTCTGTAAGAACATCAGTAGTAAAAGTGAGGACATCGGGTCTTCCCACAGCAAATCTTTGATCTTCAGACATGTAATTTTTCGGAGTGAAGCCATTGAAATCTTTTAGACTGACCGAGCTGAGAACAGGGTTTTCAGGATCACTGTAGTACTCTGAAAAACCTGTTCCGGATTTGTTTCCTAATGTTTTTCCCGCTAGATAAAACTGTAGTTTTTTTGATTCTTTTGGCGGATAAACCGAAAACTCACGCCATTCTTTTGCTCCGGTGTCATACATTAAAGCTTCAGGTAAACCCGCATCTTGTTTCGTATTTCCTTTCAGATAATGAGTGAAAAATTTTGTTTCGATGTTTTTCTGATAATAGGTTGCGATGCTGTCGCCAAAATAAATTTGATTATGAAAATGTTTTCCATCTTCTCTGGACCATCCTCCGTGAGAGAAGGGACCCATTACGATAGTGTTTTTGGCTTTCGGACTTGTTTTTTCAATGGTTTTATAAATATTCAGCGGTCCGGAAAGATCTTCGGCATCAAACCATCCTCCCACAGTCATCACCGCATGACTGATGTTTTTCAGGTGGGGCAGCAGATTTCTTTTTTGCCAGAAATCGTCGTAGTTGGGATGATTCATAATTTCTGTCATGAAAAAATTATTTTTGTAATATTTTTCATATCCATCTTTTAAAGTTCCCATTTCTCTGTAAAATTTAAGACCGTCTTCAGAAAATGTTTTAATCATTGAATCGGTGTACCAGGCTTTATTTTCAGGTTTTGTTTTCTGAACTCCGAATACAGGGAAAGTCCTGAAATATCCCAGCATAAATCTGCCATTGTGAAGAAAATCATCATTCCAGAAATCAGAAATCGGAGCCTGAGGTGATGATGCCACCAAAGCAGGATGCTGAGAAAGAGTTCCTACGGCTGTATAAAAACCAGGATATGATGTTCCGTACTGACCAACTTTTCCGTTATTATCTTTAATGTTTTTTAAAAGGTATTCTATAGTATCGTAAGTATCTGTGCTTTCGTCAACATTTTTTTTAGATGTGCGATCTACCTGCGGAGTCATGTTGGTAAAAGTTCCTTCACTCATGTATCTTCCTCTTACATCCTGAAAAACAAAAATGTATTTATCTTTCATAAGAAATTGATTAGGACCCAGTTTGGTTTTGTATTCGTTTTCACCGTAAGGTGCAATGCTGTAACAAGTACGCTGCATCAAAAATGGATATTTATTTTTATTTGAAATGTCTTTCGGAATGTATACTGAAGTAAAGAGCTTAACTCCGTCTCTCATTGGAATATAAAACTCTCTTTTAGTGAAATTATCCTTTACGAATGTATCGTTTTGGTTGTTTTTTATCTGAGATTTGCCAAGAAACCACAGAAAAATAAATAGGATGGAAAAATGAATCTTCATAAAATCTTATTTCTAATTTTATATAATACGGTTAAGATTGCTGAAAAATGAAATTTATTATGCCTGAAATTGCAATATTAATTAGATCTGATCTTACTGGAGTTATTTAAAAAAAGGATTATACTCCTTCTCAAACCCGATTTTCGTAGGATTTCCATGTCCGGAAAAAACTTTTGTTTCGTCATCTAAAACAAAAAGTTTAGACTTGATGCCGTCAATAAGCTGTTCATAGTTACCCTTATATAAATCTGTTCTTCCGATACTCCCTTCAAACAGCACATCACCGGAAATAATAAATTTCTGAATTTTGTTATGATAAACAACACTTCCCGGCGAATGTCCAGGAACGTGATACACCGTAAAAACTTCTCCATCAAGCTCAAGCTCATCTCCTTCTTCAATGTATTGAAGATCTACATTGATGTGTTCAAGATCAATTCCGAATCTCATGCCGCTGATCTGGAACATATCAAGTACTTCTTTATCTTCTTTATGCATCAGAACAGGAACTTTATAAGTGTCAAAAGCCCACTGCAGTCCTAAAATATGATCAATATGAGCATGTGTAAGCAGAATTTTTTGAATATTCAGTCCGTTATCAAAAACGAATTTTTCAATTGTCTGAGTTTCTTTTGCATTCATATTTCCGGGATCAATCAACCATGCATTTTTATTATCATTATAAATAATGTATGTATTCTCACTGGCAAAATTGAAAACGAAACTTTGGATATTCAACATATTTTTTTATTTATTGCAAAAATAGAAACAAATTGATTTTATATAACGAACTTCTGTATAAATTTTTGTGATGTAATACAATATTGCTTTTTGAATGACCAATATTGGAATTACCATTTCTCCGTAAGATATTTCCAATATCTTTTCGGAACATGCTGAATGTGAAGCTTTGTATTTTTTCGTTCTTTAATATTCGTTTTAGTAAAATAACTTTGCCAAAGGGTTTGGTATTTTTTTTCTTCCTCGTGAAATTTTTGCTGGTATTGGTTTAAATCTAATCTTTCATCAGGATAAAAAAAATCGCAGTTTTCCAAATCGTAGAACAATCCGTAATGTCGCCGCAAATCATAAATCATCCATTTTTGATCCGCATATCGGTCTTTGAAATGTTTTCTGATTAAAGGTAAGACATTAAAATCCGGATCAATTTTTGCGAAATAAATATCGTCCTGCATTTTCTCAAACCTAACGAAAGCAGTCATTCTGTGTCTTTCTCTGCTTACAGATTTGCAGATTTTAGCAATTTTCAAAATATCATCATTCGCAAAATTTTTCAGAACATTTTCTTCCGGGAATGTCACAGATTGCTTCACCACAGATAAAATTAATTTCTCTAATTCATTATCCTCAGAAAGGTAAACACGCAGCAAATCATTAATTCCCGATTTTCCGATACTTTTTTCCAGTTTATTGAGAACTCTTTCAGATTTTTCCTGCTGTGTTACAACCTCGTGGATCTCCGCAAACATATTTTCCTGAACAAAATTTTCCCGGTTTCGGATTTCCACGTCTTTATAACGATATTCAAAAACTTCAAATATCGCTGTAAAAAGTCCATCGAAACTGCCGTCGTAGAGAAGGGTTGTCATTGTTGAGTTGTAGAGTTGGAGGATTTGAGAGTTGTAGTGTTTGAAAGATTTAGCGCTGTCAGGCTAAGCGGAGCCGAAGCCTTTCTGTCTAAGAAATCACATTATTAAAATATTTTGGAAGTTCCCGGCTTCCGTGAAGCAATTTAACAATTCTGATATGACTATCCAAAATCCGATAAAAAATAATATGATTGTCTTTTGGCAAACTGTATAAATCTTTTTTTATTTCATCCCGCTTTTTCCCTAATTGCGGATTTAGAATTAACTTTTGAAAAATTTCTTCCATTTCTAAAAGATATTTTTCCGCCTGGTCAAAACCGAATTCTTCCACAGTATAATCAAAAATGTCTTCCAAGTCTTTATCAGCAGCTTCAGATAAAATATAGAATTCTTTAGACATTATTTTTCTTTTGCTTTTTGGCTTGGATTATATCTTTTACAGAACGGGAACTCGATTCATTATTCCAGCCTTTTTCGATCTCAAGTTTCAAATCTTGAATTACTTTATGCCGATAAACTTCGTGAAGGCGTAAAGCATCCCGCACAACTTCACTTGCATTTTGAAAATCGCCCGATTCTATTTGTTTTGAAATATATTCTTCCTGCTTTTTTGTAAAACTGACATTCATTACAAAATCTTTTTTCGAAGTTACAAATTATGTCTAAATTTAGCAAATATGAACAATTTATTTAAACACTTCGACTAAGTTTACGTTGAGCGAAGTCGAAACACTCAGTGTAACATTTCTAATACTAATTTTTTAATCTACGAATTGTCAGGCTGAGCGGAGTCGAAGCCTTCGTATTCTAAAATAAGGTCAATTGCTGAGAAAACTGATTCTGAAATTTAGACTGACTTCCGCCAATAATCAACTTTCTTAAATTTAAGTCCATTAAATGCTTTAAAAATGGATTTCCGTAAGTGAAATCAATGAAATATTTTGCACGGTTAACGGCTGCTCCCAGTTTTTTAAGATGATCAATATTCAAAACCTGAAACTGTCTTGCGCTCACAATTTTTTGCGCAGTTTTTACACCAATTCCAGGGATTCTGAGAATCATTTTATAATCTGCTGTCTGCAAATTAACAGGAAATTGTTCTAAATGTCGCAAAGCCCAACTTAATTTTGGATCTACTTCCAAATCCAGAAAAGGCATATTAAAATCCAGAATTTCATCTGCTTTAAAACCATAAAACCTCATCAGCCAATCTGATTGGTAAAGACGGTTTTCCCTCAAAACAGGAACTTCCGAAGTTATTGCAGGCAAACGATTATCAACCGTTACAGGAATATATCCCGAATAATAAACCCGTTTCATTCCGTAATTTTTATAAAAATGATCGGCAACTTTGATGATTTGCAAATCATTTTCGTTGGTTGCACCTACAATCATTTGTGTGGATTGTCCGGCTGGAGCAAATTTCGGAGCACTTCGGATGATTTTCTTCTCATCTTTATATTGCTGAATTCCCTTCTGAACAATCCTCATCGGTTGCAACATATCTTCGCGGTTTTTGTCAGGAGCCAACAATTTCAATCCGGATTCTGTCGGAATTTCAAGATTGACAGACAGTCGGTCTGCATACAGAGCCGCTTCATTCATCAAATCATCACTTGCTCCGGGAATCGATTTCAAATGAATATAACCATTAAATTTATGTTCGGTTCTCAATTTTTTTGCCACCCGAACCAGACGTTCCATAGTTGTATCCGCATCTTTGAAAATCCCTGAACTCAAAAATAAGCCCTCTATATAATTTCGCCGATAAAAACTGATGGTCAAATCCACAACTTCTTCTACTGTAAAAGCTGCACGTTTGATGTCATTTGATTTTCTGGAAACGCAATAAATGCAGTCGTAAATACAATGATTGGTCAACAGGATTTTCAGAAGCGAAACACAACGTCCATCTTCAGTGTAAGTATGACAAATTCCGCTTGCAGAACTGTCTCCCAGACCACCGTTATTTTTTCGTTTTCCACCGCTGGAAGAACACGAAACATCGTACTTGGCAGCATCTGCAAGTATTTCAAGTTTTTCTTTTATGCGGTCGAAATTCATAATGGCGTAAATGGATTTTAATTTTAATTACAATTTGTCAAATTTAGTTCCAAAATTGATAAATGTCAATCTTTTTTGATAGAAGTTATCAACGCTTTAAAGAGACAAATTAGTATATTTACACGGATCAATTTTATGTTATGAAATTGCGGGAGCATTTACATATTACTTATTAAGAAAAAACAAAAACAACATATGAATCATAAACCCGTTGAAGGTTTTTCCAAATTAACGAAGCAGGGAAAAATCGACTGGCTCATAAACGAGTATCTCGAAGGAAACAAAGAATATCAAAATATATTAAACCAATACTGGAACGAAAATGCTGATTTGCAGAAGCTCCACGACGAGTTTTCCGAAAATACCATTTCCAATTTTTATATGCCTTACGGAATTGCTCCGAATTTCCTGATTGACGGAAAGCTGTTTGCACTTCCGATGGCAGTTGAGGAAAGCTCCGTTGTAGCAGCAGCCTCAAAAGCAGGAAAATTCTGGATTGATAAAGGTGGTTTTAAAACAACGATCATCAACAATGAAAAACTGGGACATACCCACTTTATTTTTGATGTGGAAGCTCATAAACTTCTTCATTTTTTCAATTTTAAACTAAAGAAAAAACTGCTGCAAGCAACAGAAGATATCACCGCAAATATGAGAAAACGCGGCGGCGGGATTCTGGACATTAAGTTGGTTGATAAAACCTCCGAAATGCCAAACTATTATCAGCTGAAAGCAAGTTTTGATACGGTGGATTCGATGGGAGCTAATTTCATCAATTCCTGTCTGGAGCAGTTTGGTAAAACATTGAAACAGGAAGTGGCGGTAAGCGAAGATTTTTCTCAGGAAGAAAAAAATTCTTTGCAAATTGTGATGAATATTCTGTCCAATTTCACTCCGGATTGTATTGTAAGAGCTGAAGTTTCCTGCAAAATTGAAGATCTGAAAGATGACAGCGGAATTTCTAATGAAGAATTTGCCTGGAAATTTAAACAGGCAGTTACAATTGCTGAAATTGAACCTTTCCGTGCAACAACTCACAATAAAGGAATTATGAATGGAGTAGATGCCGTTGTCATTGCTACCGGAAATGATTTCCGAGCAACTGAAGCTTGCGCACACGCATACGCAGCGAGAAACGGAAAATATTCATCTCTCACACATTGTACCATTGATAACGGAATTTTCAGATTCTGGATTGATCTTCCGATTTCTGTTGGTGTTGTTGGCGGATTGACCAATCTTCATCCGTTGGTAAAATTTTCATTAGCACTTCTTGGAAAGCCTTCGGCTCAGGAGTTAATGAGTATTCTGGCGGTTTCCGGACTGGCTCAGAATTTTGGAGCATTACGTTCTTTGGTTACAACGGGAATTCAGAAAGGACATATGAAAATGCACCTTTTCAATATTCTGAATCAGTTTAACGCAACGGAAGAGGAAAAGCAATATTTTGTGACCTACTTTAAAGATAAAACGGTGAGTCATCACGAAGTGATTGCGGAATTGGAAAAGTTGAGAAGTAGATAATAACGTGAAAAGAATAATCATCATATTAGTTCCTGTTTTATTTAATTTTTCTTTTGCACAAAGTGATAAGGAAATATTGGATGTAAAAGGAGAAAGAGAAAAAATATACACTCAATTTCAGGAGAATAAATCGGAATTGTATAAAAAGTACATTCTTAAACACCCTGTTATATTCGAAAAACAAAGTAAAACTGAGAAAAAATTACATGATTCCTTAGCGAGGTTAGATTACGGTAAGTACAAAAAAGAATTACAATTATGTAAAATAAAAAAAATAGAAGAACTGAAAAAATTGTTAAATACACTAAACAATCAGCATCCATTAATTGGAAAAAAAATGGCCTATTTGAAAGATTATCCAAACGAGGTTGAAAGAATAAATAAACTTAGAGATAGTGAAGATTTTTCTGGAATTGAATTTTTAGGAATTCCAAACGATCAAAGAGGTAGCTATGAAAATCTATCTGCCGGTAGAAATGAAATTAACCAGAATTTTCTTAGCTATTTTCAGTCACTTAAGTTAAAAGAGTTCAATGAAATTCCTTTGTCTGCAAAAATTTATTTTATTTTGGATACAGATGGATACTTAAAAAAAATAAAACCAATATCTGGAGATGAGGAGTTTTCTTATCTGTCCGCTATAGTTTTATATGAAATGAATAAAAAATATTTTAATTACATTCTAATCACAGAACATATATTGCCAATAAAGACAAGTACAGAATAGAGAATTTAATAATGAAAACAATCACTTTAGTCTTCGGAGCTGTTTACGGAATGCTATCTGTCATTCTAGGAGCTTTCGGAGCACATGCTTTAAAAAAAATATTATCTGTGGAAAGACTGGAAAGTTTTGAAACAGGCGTAAGATACCAAATGTATGCTGCTTTTTTTCTATTAATTGTAGGCTACATTTTGAAATTTGAAACCAAAACCGAAAACTGGATTTCCTGGTTGATGATTTTCGGAACAATTCTTTTCTCTTTCAGTATTTACGGATTGAGCATGCAGGATTATTTTGGGATGAATCTGAAATTTCTCGGACCGATCACTCCGCTTGGAGGATTATTGATGATTCTGAGCTGGACGTTGCTGATTTTCTATTTTGTTAAAATGAAAATGTAATGTTTTCAAGATAAATGAAGAATTTATGTGTTTCGGAGCGGCGGTTTTGCCGCCGCTCCGAAATTTTAGTCAAGGATCAAATTTAATTATATTTCTTCCATAGGATTCCAGAAAATATTTTTGAAATTCCTGATTTTTAAATTTTCCACTTCTATACCTTCTTTTTCCAATCTTGTTTGAAACTCAGGAACCGACAGTAAACCTGTTGATGAAATGACCCGATGTGCCGGAACATCATCAGGGCATCCTCCCATTGCTTTTCCTACATGACGGGAGTGATTTGGAAAACCAACAGCTTTTGCGATAGCGCCGTAGCTCGTTACTCTGCCTTTCGGAACCAGTTTAGTAATTTGCCATACCTGTTTTTTAAATATTTCGTTCATGATATTTATAGCATAATTTTTGGATAATTTTTATTCTAAGCAGTTATTCCGGCAATCAGACAATTTTGAATATTGTTTTCATTAAATGATTATTTCAGAAATTTAAATTATAAATTAAAGATATGAAATAAGCGTGATTTAAGATACACATACGGATGAAGATAGTTTTTAAATAGAATAAAATTTAATTATGAAGAAATCAGTTTTTAAAATTTTAAATAAGATTAACAAAGCTATTCTGCCAAAACTAAGTGATAAGGATCCGGCCAAGCTAACCAAAATCCAGAAAGGAATATTGGCTTACCGCTACTTTGTATTGGTTAATTCATTAGACTGACTTAACGAGAAGTTTTTGTTAATTTATAGAGTATAAAAGCAAAATACAATTGCGTATCTTTGCAGCATGATACGTATTACAAAAATTTTTACATTCGAAACTGCTCATGTTTTATATAATTATGATGGTAAATGTAAAAATATGCATGGACATTCTTACAAACTTTTCGTAACGGTAAAAGGAAGGCCAATTAATGATCTTGATCATCCTAAAAATGGAATGGTGGTAGATTTTGGAGATATAAAAACGATTGTAAAGTCTGAAATTGTAGATGTTTGGGATCATGCTGTACTCATCAACGGGCTGTCTCCTCATAAGCAATTGGGTGAGGATCTTGAAGAAAAAGGGCATAAAGTAATTTATTGCACCTTTCAGCCAACCTGCGAAAATATGTTGTATGCTATTGCAGCCAAAATAAAATCTAAACTTCCAGAAGGAATTTCTCTTGCCTATCTTAAACTTCACGAAACCGAGAACTCCTACGGAGAATGGTTTGCTGAGGATAATTAATACGAAAGATTTAAAAACGTTAAGTCGTGCTTAAAACAACCATTCATTTAGAGCCCGGAAAAAAAGTGTATTTTGCTTCTGACCAGCATTTTGGAGCTCCTAATCCTAAAGAAAGTAAAATTCGTGAAGAAAAGTTTATCCGTTGGATGAATGAAATTAAAGAAGATGCTCAGGTTTTATTTCTCATGGGCGATCTGTTTGATTTCTGGCATGAATGGAACCACGTAATTCCTAAAGGCTATGTACGTGTTCTAGGAAAAATTGCCGAATTGAAGGATAGTGGTATCCAGATTTATTTTTTTGTCGGAAATCATGATTTGTGGATGAAAGATTATCTTGAAGATGAGATTGGCTGTACTGTTTTCTACAAAAAACAGTATTTTGAAATGGGAGGAAAGCAGTTTCTCTTGGCTCACGGAGACGGTTTGGGACCGGGAGATAAAGGTTATAAAAGGATGAAAAAGGTGTTTACCAATCCTGTCGCTCAGTGGTTTTTCAGATGGCTGCATCCGGATATTGCAATGAAGATTGCTTTGTATCTGTCTCAGAAAAACAAAATGATTTCGGGAGACGAAGACAAAGAGTTTTTAGGAGAGGATAAAGAGTTTTTAATTATCTACTCTAAAAAGAAACTGGAGAAGGAAGATATAGATTATTTTATCTATGGTCACCGTCATTTACCCATGGTTTTAGAAATGGAAAAGAATTCAAAATACATTAATTTGGGTGACTGGATATCTTATTTCACCTACGGAGTTTTTGAAAATGAATTTGAACTGAAAACTTTTGAGGTTGTAAAATAAAAAATTACCCCTAAAAGAGGTAATTCTCAATAAAGGCTATAAACCCCTTATTATTAATCCATATTCTGGTACGAATATACACAAAATATTAAACCAAATTTTTATTTACTTCTTAAAGTGTGAATTATTTTTGATTGGAACATATAATTGCCTCAAAATGAGTAATTAAATTTATATAAAGCAGTGAATTAAATTGAAAAATATATTTAATATAAAGAACGAACAGGATTTTTTGGTAGCTTCGTTGTCAGCGTTTACATTTCAGTATCATCATGTAGAGGTGTACAGGAAATTTGTAGATTATCTCAATATCAATCCTGAGAGTGTTGATTCTTTGGATAAAATTCCGTTTCTGCCGATAGAGATGTTTAAAAATCATAAAGTTCTCAATAAAAATATTTCTTCAGATCTGTATTTCCAGAGCTCAGGAACCACCATGATGAATCTTTCTAAGCATTATATTGCTGATGAGAGTATTTATCAGGAAAGTATTGTAAGGAGCTTTGAGCAATTTGTTGGCAAGCCGGAAGATTTTATTTTTCTCGGACTTTTGCCCAGCTATCTTGAACGCAAAAATTCATCTCTCATTTATATGGTAGACTATCTGATGAAGAAATCTGGTGAAAAAGAGAACGGATATTTTTTGTACAATCATGAAGACTTGCTTCATCTCTTGAATCTTCTGAAAGGTAAAAAAGTAATTCTTTTCGGGGTTTCTTTTGCACTCCTCGATTTTTTAGATTATTGTCTGCAAAGCACTCAGAACCTTGAGCATTCTGATACACTTACTGTGATTGAAACAGGAGGGATGAAAGGAAGAAAAGAAGAAATGACAAAAGATGAATTACTGAAAATTCTGCAAAATGGTTTTGGAACCGATAAAATATTTTCAGAATATTCTATGACCGAATTACTTTCTCAGGCATATTCTTTAGGAAATAATGAATACCAGTGTCCGGACTGGATGAAAATTTTAATCAGAAACACCGAAGACCCTTTCAGTTATGAAAAGGAGGGGAGAACAGGAGCAATTAATATTATTGATTTGGCAAATATTCATTCCTGCTCATTTATTGCAACTCAGGATTTGGGTAAAATAGAGAAAGATAAATTTCAGGTATTGGGAAGGATTGATCATTCCGATATTCGCGGTTGCAGTCTGCTTGTAAGTTGATGACAATTGGTTTATTATATAAATTAAATCGTGTTAAAAATAGAAGAACTCGTTCATGCATTCATTCATTCTCAATGTGATTTTGAGAAAGAAATTGTTCTTACCAACCATTTTCAGGCAGATTGGGAAGCAGATATTCTAATAATAAATTCTGAGGGTTTTAGTCACGAAATAGAAATAAAACTTTCTAAAAGTGATTTTAAAAATGATTTTAAAAAATCGTACACAAATAATTCTACAGGAGAAAAATATCTGAAACATGACAAGATATGCTGCGGTGATTATATCTGCAACACATTCAGTTTTCTGCTTCCGATGGGAATGATAGAACACTCTTCAATACCTTCACATTGCGGAATTATTGAATTTTACCACAATGTAGATTCCTGGGAAACTGAATTTTATGAAATACGAAAACCTCCGAAAGTGCATGATGATTCTTACTGGAAACTTACAGATAAGGATTTGTTCATCAGAAAAATGGCACTCAATCTTCTTTATCGTAAAATGGAAATTAAAGGAAAGCACGAAGAACTTATTTTTAAAAATCCTTTTGATTTAAAAAATAAAAAATAAAAAAAATCCTGCCTCAATAAAAAATGAAGCAGGATTTATCTTATAAAAAGCCGCTGATCTATGATACTTTATGTTCAGGCTTTTCAATCAGTAAATTGTAAGTGAAAGCAGCAACAATACCGCCTAAAACCGGAGCAACAATAAATAGCCAAAGCTGCGAAAGTGCTTCTCCACCAGCAAAAATAGCAGGACCGATACTTCTTGCAGGATTAACAGACACTCCTGTTATTTTTATTCCTACAATATGAATAAGGACTAAAGAAAAACCAATTGCTAAACCGGCAAATCCGCCATTGATATTTTTCGTTGAGGTTGATCCTAAAATAACCATCAAAAAGATAAAAGTAAACACAAACTCTGCAACAAATGCAGCAGTCATATTGTAAGCATCCAGATAACCGGTTCCCCAACCGTTAGAACCCAATGCCCATTCTCCTATAACAGCACCAGGATGATTGGTAAAAATTATGTAAAGAACTCCTGCACCTATTATCGCACCTACGATTTGTGCAACAATATAAAGGATCGCTTCATCCAGTTTCATTCTTCCGGCGGCAACCATTGCTATTGAAATTGCAGGATTGATATGACATCCTGAAATATGTCCGATTGCGTATGCCATTGCGATTACACTTAGACCAAATGCAAAAGAAATTCCCAGAAGTCCGACTCCTGTTGTGCCATCTGCACCGGCAATTACTGCGCTTCCGCAGCCCATGAGAACAAGTACCATTGTGCCAATCATTTCGGCAGCAAATTTTGATGTTTTTGAAATCATTTTAATGTTTTTTAAATTATTAAATGCTAATGTACAAAAAAATTAATTATTCAATTAATTAGATTATTTGGTGGTTTTTAAAAAATAATATGATGTTGATTTTAAATTATTGACAAAAAATAACTATATTTAGACGTGTTTTCATTTTTCACGTACAATATTATGTGTAATAATTCTAAAATAATTAATTATGGGTTTAAAATCTACTTTTTTCAAAATGCTGTTTTTTCTTACAGGAATATTTATTTCTGCTCAAAACAGTATTCTTTTGGTGTCTTCTGCTACAGGAGCTAAGAAAATTCTCCGTTTGAGTTCGTCAGACGGTTCAGTCATCAATGCGAACTTTATTGATATGACGGCACAAAATCCCGGAACGGTAAAAGGTATTGCTCAGGTAAATGATAGGATATGGGTTACAGATCAAACGGGTGATAAAATTTACATCTACGATTTATCCGGAGCTTATGTGTCTACAATCTCTTCAGGATTAGATAATTTACGCGGCATTAATGTCGTTAATAATGAGGTTTGGGTTACCAATGCGGGAAGTGCAAATGGTGCAACCGCAAACTCAATCGTCCGCTTCAGTTTAACAGGATCTCTTTTAGGAACTTATCCGGCTCCGAATACATCAATATTTGATGTTCTGGATAACAATAACGGGACGGTATACGTTTCGGGTTTAGACATCAATGGCATTCAGAAAATTAACTATTCAGGAGTTTCACAGGGAAATCTTGTTCCTTCGGGAGTTTTTCAGAATTTACAGCAAATAAATTTTACATCCAATGGAAATATTATTGCAGCGGTTTTCCAAAATAATTCCACCTCCGGAAATAATGCCGGAGTATATGTAATTTCATCGGCAAACGGAAGTATTTTGAATTATTATCCGGTAAGTAGCGGGAATCTGAGAGGTGTTATTCAGGCGGACAACGGAACTATTCTTTATACTACAGGAAGCGCATTATTTTCTATTAATACAGCAACTGGCGTTCAGACACAATTGGTTACCGGTCAGTTTCAGTATCTTACAAAAGCCACATTGCCCAATCTGTCAGTGAATGATGTGCAGAAAGATTTTGCTAAAGTTTTTCCAATTCCGGCAACCGATTTTATCATTATTCAAAGTGACAATCCTTTACAGCAGATACATATTTTTGCGTCAGACGGAAGATTAGTAAGAAAACAAGCGGTAAATAATGAGACAAAATACAGGCTGAATATATCAGACTTATCCACAGGAAATTATTATCTCCAGATAGAATCAGAATCCAAAATGATGAGACATCAGTTCATCAAAAAATAGTTTCTGGTAAAAATTCAATCTTACAGGCTTTATATAATTAAAGCCTATTTTTATGAGAGCTATAATGTATAAATGCTAAAAAATATTAACTGAAAATTTGTTATATTTGAAAAGTTTACAGATTAAATGAAGTTTAAGTTGAAATTATTTTAATGAAAAAGCTGCTGTATTTTTTTCTTTTTTTATTAGGTCACGTTTTTTATTCTCAGTCATCAAAGAAGAGTAGCCCCTGCTATGATTTGAAAGAGGTGTTGAAAGTTCAGCCAACTTTTCTTTATCAGCCTCATCTGGACGCTTCAAGAAGTTTTAATGTAAAAATCCTGGAAACTACAGCTCACGTTCAGAGATATATCAATAAAGGTAAATTCCATACTGTTAAAAAAAGTGGTAAAGGTTTCAGAGTGCAAAAACTGGATTACAGCAGAGCATATTTGGTCTCAAAAGCGAAAATTACATTAGAAAACATCGGAGCAAGATTCAGCAAAGAGACCAAAGGGCAGACTTTTACCGTTTCGTCACTCACAAGAACGCTTGAGGATCAGTGCAGGTTGCGAAAAGTCAACAGCAATGCATCGTTAGGCATCAGTTCCCATAATTATGGAAATTCTTTTGATATTTCTTATGTGAGATTTAATAATGTTCTTCGAACCAATCCTAAACTGGAAGCGGCATTAGAAAAAGTCTTAAAGCATTACGCCAATCTGGGGCGTATCTATTACATTAAAGAAAGGCAGCAAAGCTGTTTTCATATTACCGTAAGAAATTACTGATTAGATGAGGTGTATTTGATATTCTACAATTATCTTCAAGTATAAATAATTAAGACAGAAGTAAGCTGACTGAAAAGGTTACTATATTTATATGTTGCGGATAATCAATTTTCAGCCGTTAATTTGGAAATTATCAGGAGAAGTCATTGCAAAATACTAGAAAACCACACTTTCCCCATCTTCCGGAACAAAAACTTTTTCCAGCAACTGATGATTTTTAAGTTCATTACGAAGTTGAATTCTCGTGGTTGGGCAATGATTCAGCGCTTCCAAATGATTGGCAAAAACTTTTCCGGGCGCATTTTTGATGAATTTTAGAATGTCATCCATTGTCATCAAAAGCGGTTTTCCAAAATCCAGTTGAGCGCTTCCGCACGCCAAAACCGAAATATCGGGTTTCAGTTCTCGCAACACCCGATCTACGTGCTGCGTATAGACTGTATCTGCACTGATGTATATGGATTTTTCATTGGGAAGTTCCACATAGAAACCCATCACATTTCCCATTGGTTTTGCAATAAATCCGTAACCGTGAATGGCAGGAATTCCGATGATTTTTCCGCCCAAAAAATTGTATTCTTTCCAAAAATCAATACTTTTAGCAATGTTTAGTCCTCTTTTTCGGAGTGTCTTTTCATCATTTTTAGAACAGATAACAGGAATGTTTTTCTCTTTCAGAAACGCTTCTGCATCTTTGTCCAAATGATCGGGATGCAAATGCGTAATCAGACAATGCGTCACTTTTTCTAAAACGGAATCGCTGTTGGAAGGTAAATCTACCAAAGGATTTTTTCTTGGTTTGAAACGGAAAAGCGTGAAAGGCAAACCCGAACCTTTTTTGCCCAACATAGGATCCACTAAAATAAATTTCTCTTGTGTTTCTATAACCAAAGTAGCATTTCGAAGATGATGTAGTTTCATTTTTTTTAAATTTTTGCAAAGATGAAACGACAAACGGATGCAAGTCATTGATTGGAATCAAGAAATCATCCTCTTCAAGAAAAAATCAGGCGGATTTTATTTTCTTTGCTTTTTCGCCCCAAAGATTGAGCTGTTTTAAAATAGGTTCCAGCGAAGCTCCAAATTCGGTTAAAGCATATTCTACTCTTGGTGGCATTTCGGGATAAATGGTTCTGGTGATGAGTCCGTCTGCTTCTAACTCCCGAAGATGTTGGGTAAGCATTTTTTCAGAAATTTGCGGAATTTCTCTTTTAAATTCTCCAAAACGGTAAAAACCTTCGGTCATTTTCCAAAGAATGGCGGGTTTCCAACGTTTTCCCATTAATGACAAAGCAAAAATAAACGGACAATCGTTTCCGAGGGCTTGTTCGTTTTCAAGGTTTACAGAACTTTCTTTTCTCATTTCACTTACTTTTTAGTAACTACCCTACAATTTGGTAACTACTTGCAAAAGTAATGATACTGTCGGACATTTGCAGCATTAACTTAAACAAAAAAATAATGAATATCAGTTTTGTAGGAGCCGGAAATGTGGCTTCCAGCTTGGGAAATTTATTTCAAAATGCAGGAAATGCAGTAAAGTATGGAGTGCAAAATCCAACTGACAGTCAGCTGAGTATTGCTGAAGCCTGTATTTTTGGCGAGGTGGTGTGTTTTGCGATTCCCTTTTCGGCAATGGAAAAAGTGCTTACCGAAAACAAAGAAAATTTGAAAGGAAAAATCGTGGTAGATATTACCAATGTGATTAATCTGGAGGACTGGTCGCCTGTGTTTTTAGGCGAAAATAGCGGTGGCGAAATCACTGCAAAATTGCTTCCCGAAAGTAAAGTGGTAAAAGCTTTCAACACCATTTTTGCCGATGTGATGACTTCGGAAAAACAACAATTTAATGGTCAAAAACTCACGGCATTTATTGCTTCGGATGATGCAGAAGCGGCTGAAATTATTAAAAACTTAGCCAATGAATCTGGTTTTGATGGATTGATGGTTGGCGGAATTAGAAACGCTCGTCATTTGGAAGCCATCGCTCATCTGAACATTGCGATTGCTCTTGGCGGAGGCGGAACGGATGCTGGTTTTGCCTATTTTCAAAGAAAAAATTAAAAAAAGATGAATCCTACAATGCGAGTATGGACTGATGCTTGGCGAAATGCCGATGCTGAGGTTTTTAAAAACATTTATGCGGACAATGCACTGATTTTCCCGCCCAACAAACCTGCGATTCAGGGAAACGACAATATACTTGATTTTATGAAAGGCGGATTGGGAAAAGTAGCGGTGATTTTTCAGCCAAAAGAACAAATTATTAATGGTGAAATGGCTTTTGAATACGGCGATTTCAGCGACAGGGAAATGAATTCTGACCAAATTTTGGGTAAGGGAAAATATTCCGTAACGTGGATTTTGGTGGACGAAGTTTGGAAAATTCTTTGCCATACTTGGGAAATGCCGGTGAAAACTTAAAAAATCCGTTTCCGAATTCTGCTCAACGTTTCGGGCGTAATTCCCAGATACGAAGCAATGTGATACTGCGGAATCTGTTGCAGCCAATTCGGTTGGTGTTGCAACAAAATTTTGTAATTTTCTTCGGCGGTATTGATGAACTGGGCAAATTCATCGTGTTCTTTTTTCTCAATAATCCGCTGAAAAATTTCATCTACAAAGAGTTTTCCGCAACTGTATTCCTTTAAAAAATGAAGGAATTTTTCTTTGGATAAGGTTCTGATCTGTACATCGGTAACGCATTCCTGATTTTTGCGGGTCGGTTTTTCGGAAACAAAGGAATAGAAATCAGTTACAAATTCGTTAGCAAGAAAAAAATCAATGTTTTTCTCCTTTCCATTATTGGCATAAAATTCCCGAATAATCCCACTGTCCAAAAAGCGAAGTTCTTTTTCGGTTTCCCCAAAATGCAAAATCGGCTGGTTTTTTTTGTACATTTTGGTTTCAAAAGAATGCACAAAAAGCTCCAACCCTTCTTTGTTAAAAGGAAATTCGGTAATGAAAAACTGGTACAGTTGGTCGTTTTCGGGCTTCATCTTGCATGCAAAATTAAGCAAAAAAGAACCCCGAAAGCAACGTTTAGCGGTTGCCGACCAAAACTTTTTTCAAATCGCCTTTTTCTTGCATCAGCAGTACCAAAACGTAGGGAGCAAATAAAACAATCCCTAAAATCATTGCTGCCAATCCTATGACAATAGATTTTCCTGAGAAATGATTGCGCCACATCACCCAAAGTCCAGAAAGTGTGAGATAACTCATAAAATCGAGATTGAATTGTCCGCTCCAATTAACGGATTTCACATTGCTCAAAAACACCGAAAACAAATCAGCGCCTTCTTTTTGAAACACCAAAATGGTGTACACCAAAACAGCCAAAGCTTGTAGAGCCAAAAGAACTTTTAGAAAATTAGAATTGTTCATTTTTTTATTTTTTTTGAGTTAATTAAATTCCCAATGCATTATTTTACTATGCTTTTCAGGCGAAAAATCGGCAGGAAAAGCGTTGAAAGTTTATTTTTTTTACATTGAAGTTGTTTAAGGGGAATTAAATTCAAAATTCACTTTGTTGTAAACTCCTTCGGAGTTTTATCTGTGTAGTAATAATGTTCAAAATCATTCTGCGTTCCGTAGGAACGCTATCTATAAGTATTGAATTTGGAATATTTTTATTGCAATCCTACGGATTGCGCTTGGCTTAATTGTTATGATCTCGATACAGATTCTGCTCTTAAAGGAGCATTTATGATTTTTTGCAATGATTTTTTTACTTTAGACAAGCTTATTTTCAGGAAAAAACGTGCGAAAGTCAGCGTTTTAAATGTGCAAAATCTGCGTGAACACTTTTTTCGCAGAAAATCAAATCTATGGATATCTTTTCAAGCTTTTGCGGCTTTCCAGAGCGGCCCAACCGCAATCAGCAACACCAGAATATTAATAAACGCATTACTCGTATTTCCCGATGCTACAGAACCCGCACTATCCAAGAAAAACCACGCCAAAAGTCCCGCTAAAACCGCTTTTCTTACTTCATTTGGCGCTTTGTCGTACACCCATTTTTGCAAAAACCAGATGCAAACACCCCAACCAAACAAAAATCCGCCCGTTAAAGCACTTAAAAAACGAGTGGTTGGTGCTTCGTAATTTTGCAATCCGTCCAGCGGAAGACTCAGCAAATCTAGCGACCATCTCGCGGGTTCCGAAGTTGGCAACATTGTTCCCAAAAAGAAAATCGGACCAAAAGAACCCACGACAATTGCGGTAATTTTCAGGTAAAACTTGTGAAATTCTTGTGTCATTGTCTAAATTTTTTGTAAAATTAATCCTACAAAAGTTCAGATTGTAGACGCTTGCGTACAAAATGATAGATTTATTTTTTTGGGCGCCTTTTTCCGCCCTCCGTTCCCGCTTTTTTGTAAATTCCCAAAGCTTTTGCCATTCCGGAATTTACAAAAAGAGCTCCACTCAGGTCGGGGCGCAGCAGCAGCAAAGTTTAGTGCTTTTGATATAAAAAAGGAGATTATTGGAAAATATTACTCAAAATTCTTAGCAATTTTTTTGAGGTTTTCAAAATAATCAGAAATCCATTCAAAACTAATATTCTCGGGGTTTATTTGAAGGAAAAAATTTTCCAAAGCCAGTTCAAAGATGCTTTCCAATTGCTTTACCGAAAGATTCAGTTGCAAATCGGTTACCCAAATTTTTACAAATTCATTTCCAATAATTTGGTTCGATTTTTCCAGCGTTTCCCGAAATTCATTTTTCTGCTGATTAAACCGAAGTTGGCGGTTAAAAAGTAAATCAATTTTATGTTCAATTAAAATTTTGATCAACTCGGGTTGTATGGTTTTGGCAGATTTTTCTTTTTCTGCAATCACTTTAGATTGCTCCAGATGATGATTCAGAAGCTCTTCTACAAAGAGTTGCATATCCGCAAAATGATGATAAAAGGAAGACTTGCTAATCCCGATTTTTTTGGCAAGCGTTTCTATTTTCAAGGCATTTTCGCCCTGCAACGCCAATAGTTCGTAGCCTGTTTTTATCCAAATAGATTTCGTCTGGGTCATTTTTTTAATGAATGTAATTCAATTTTTTTTAAGATTTCTGATGATTTTCTGTGTGCATCTTCGAAAAATTCTGCGAAAATCTGTGGAAATTATTGCTGCCCAATCACTTTCTTTCGGTGTTCCAATCCCCATTCGATGATTTGATAAATCAGTTGTTTGATGGACGCTCCGTGATCCGTCATTCGGTATTCCACGGCAATCGGCGATTCTTGGATAACGACTCTTTCTATCATTTTCAGGTCTTCCAAATGGCGTAATTCTTTGGTTAAAGTAGAAGAAGTAATGTTTTTTAAATCCAATTTCAATTCGTTAAACCGTTTCGATCCATCGCAGAGTTGTGCCAAAATCAATCCACGCCATTTTCCACCAATAATTTCCAATACATCGGCAACTACTAATGCGCCTTGTTCTTTTGAAGTGACTTTCAGCATAGGTATCTTTTTATATACTTGTATTTTTTTACTACTAGGTAGCAAATATATACTTAATATTTATCTTTGCAAAAAAAATAAGACAATTATGAGCATTTTATTGAATCCTTTTTCGAAAGGAAACTTTACCCTAAAAAATCATATCGTAATGGCTCCAATGACCAGAAGCAGAGCCATTGATAATATTCCCAACGATTTGATGGCAACCTATTACGCCCAAAGAAGCGGCGCCGGACTCATCATTACCGAAGGAACGTCGCCATCGGCAAATGGTTTGGGTTACAGCAGAATCCCCGGAATTTTTAGCCCAGAACAAATAGAAGGTTGGAAGAAAACAACCGCTGCCGTTCACGAAAACAACAGCAAAATTTTTGTACAATTGATGCACACCGGTCGTGTTGCCCACGATATTAATTTACCAAAAGGCGGAAAAGTAATCGGCGTTTCGGACATTAAAGCAGCAGGAGAAATGTATTCCGATGGTGTAGGAATGAAGGAACATTCGCAACCAGTGGCTTTAACCACCGATGAAGTGTATGACGTGATGAACGAATACGTTTCGGCTGCGAAAAACGCTGTGGAAGCGGGTTTTGACGGTGTAGAACTGCACGCTGCAAATGGCTATTTGTTGGAACAATTCCTGAATCCGAACGTAAACAACCGAACCGATGAATTTGGCGGAAGCATCGAAAATAGAGTGAAATTTTTAATTGAAACGGCTCAAAAAGCCGCCAATGAAATTGGTAAAGAAAAAGTAGGATTGCGGATTTCGCCGTTTTCTACGTTCAACGATATGCAGCCGTACAGCGAAGAAGAAGTGAATGCAACCTATACCTATTTGGCGGCGGAACTGAACAAAATCGGGATTGCGTATTTGCATTTGAGTTATAATCCGCAAGTTTCTGAAACATTGATGAAGGGTTTAAAAGAAAATTTTGATGGTGTGATGATTCTTTGCAATGGACTCACTGCTGAAACTGCTGAAACTGCTTTACAAGAAGGTTTTGCGGATTTGGTTGCGTTTGGAAGAAATTACATTGCTAATCCAGATTTTGATCAGCGTTTGGCAAAAGATGCTCCTTTGAATGAAGTAGATTACAATACGTTGTACACTCCAGGAGCGGAAGGTTTTACGGATTATCCTTTTTTGAATAACAATTAAAATGTAAAGAACAGGTCGCTCCTACGGAGCTGAACTTGCGGTATGAATGAAAGTTCTATTAACGGTTTGCTCCTACGGAGCTAAATGGAAAATAAGTAGGATTTAGTTCGTTTATCAAATTGAAAATTACACAATCAAAAGTGTTGTAAAAATCCCGTAGGGATTTACTGTTAGTAGAAAAGATGAATTCGTTAAAGGTGAAGCTCCGTAGGAGCGACCTGTAAAGAACGACAAGCAAACATTAATTAAACATTGTTCTAAAAAAATCCTGTAGGGGTTTACTGTTAATTGAAACGAAAAAGCCATTTGAAAAAGAAAGTTTCGTAGGAGCGACCTGTTTTGTATAAAATAGAAATATTGAAAAGCTAATAAAGCAAAAAAAATCCCGAAGGGATGCACTGTTAATAGAAAAAGTAAAATAGGCGAAGCGAAGCTCCGTAGGAGCGACCTATATATTGACGCTTCAAAAATTAATGTGTTTCGATTCTGATAATTTCTTCGAATGGTTGCAGCCCGACCTGAGTGGAGCTCTTTTTGTGAGGAGGAACGACGAACAAAAAAGCGGGAACGTAGGGCGGAAATAGCTGCCATAAAAAAAATAAAAAACGTGCTATTCGATGAAATCAAATAGCTGCCAAAAAAAAAAAAAATAAATTTAAACAATGAAAGCAATACAATACACAGCGTTTGGAAATGCGGACGTAGTAACAGAAAATGAAGTGCCAAAAGCCGCAATAACCCAAGAAAATCAGGTGTTGGTAAAGGTAAAAGCATTTACCATCAATCCGTTGGATATGAAGATTCGACAAGGATTTATGCAACAGGTGTATCCGGTGCAATTCCCTTTCACGCCAGGTTTGGATGCTGCCGGAATCGTGGAAGCGGTAGGAAGCGAAGTGACGAATTTTAGAGTAGGCGATGAAGTAATGGTATCGGCAATGGACGGAACGTACGCCGAATATTGCGTAGTTCCGGAGCAAAATGTAGCGAAAAAACCTGCCGAAATTTCGTTTGAAGAAGCGGCTGCATTGGTGATTCCGATGGCAACGGCTCAGTCGCTTTTGGTGAATGTAGGAAACGTACAAGCTGGGCAAAAAGTGTTTGTTCAAGGAGCTTCTGGAGCGGTTGGTGCAGCGTTGATTCAACTGGCGAAAGCGTTGGGAGCGTATGCAATAGGTACAGCTTCGGGCGAAGGCGTGGATTTTATTAAAAATTTGGGTGCCGATGAAGCGATTGATTATAAAACGCAGGATTTTACGCAATTGGTAAAAGAAGCGGATTTGGTGATTGATTGTGCGGGTGGACCATCGCAAAATGCCTTGTTTGAAGTGGTGAAAAAAGGCGGAACATTGCTCAGCATCACGATGCCACCATCGCAAGAATTGGCGGAACAATTTGGCGTGAAAGCACAGTTTGTTTCATCGGATTTATCGGCAAAAAATATGCAGTACGGTTTGCAATTGCTTGCCGAAGGAAAATTGAAACCTTCTGTAGCCCATACTTTTACAATGAGCCAAGCTGCGGAAGCTCAAAATTTGGTTTCCGCAGGCGGCGTTAATGGAAAGGTGGTTTTGACGGTGGGATAAACGGTGAAATCTCCATAAAAAAATCCCAAGAAGCAAATGTTTCTTGGGATTTTTTTGTGGAATTAATTATAAGAATCAGTTTCGTTTATATTTTTGAGTAATATAAATGCATTTCTTTTATATATCCGTGACACTTATAAATTGCATTAGTGATTTCAAAAAGAACCAGAACACTTGTGAGCTTTGTAAATAATTATCTAGAAACGGAATAACTGATTTACAATTCTTTTATTTTGCTTACTTTTGCACCCGAAAAACATTCACATACATTATTCATTATTAATATTCATAAAAGATGCTTTCGGTTCAGGGTTTAGGTTTACATCATTCGGGAAATTATTTGTTTCAGAACGTTAATTTCACTATCAAAAAAGACGATAAAATTGGTCTTGTAGGAAAAAACGGAGCAGGGAAATCTACGCTGCTGAAAATGCTTTCAGGAGAAATTTCTTTTTATGAAGGAAATGTTGTGCCGGAAGGAAATATTACGATTGGCTTCCTTAAACAGGATCTTGATTTTGTAAAGGGAAGAACGGTCTGGAACGAGACCATGCAGGCTTTTGAGCAGATCAATGCCTGGAAAGAAGAATTGGAGGAAGTAAATCATCAGATGACGGTAAGAACGGACTACGAAAGTGATTCTTATACTGATCTTATCAATAAAATGACTGAGCTGAATGATCTTCTGATGCACCATGATGCCTACAATCTGGAAGGAGATATGGAAAAAGTGCTTTTCGGTCTTGGCTTTAAAGCAGATGATTTTCAGAAAATAACAGATGAATTTTCTGGCGGATGGAGAATGAGAATTGAGCTGGCTAAGCTTCTTCTTCAAAAGAATGATATTATGCTTCTGGATGAGCCTACCAATCACCTGGATATGGAATCTATCATCTGGCTGGAAAACTTTTTGAAAGATTATCCGGGAGCAATTGTTTTGGTAAGTCACGATAAGCAGTTTATGACTGCGGTCTGCAACCGAACTTTTGATATTAATAATAAAAAGGTTGATGATTATAAAGCCAACTATTCCAAATATCTGGTGATGCGTGAAGACCGCCGCGAAAAGCTGATTCAGGCAAAAAAGAATCAGGATGCGGAGATCAAGCAGATGGAAGATAATATCAATAAATTCCGTGCAAGTGCTACAAAAGCTTCTTTTGCTCAGTCACTGATCAAAAAATTAGATAAAATCGAAAGAATTGAGGTGGATAATGAAGATGTTTCTAAATTTAATATCCGTTTCGTACAGTCTGTAGTTCCCGGAAAAGTTATTTTTGAGGCAGAAAACCTGGGGAAATCTTACGGAGAAAAGAAAATTTTTGATAATGTAGATTTTATGGTTCAGCGAGGAGACAGAATTGCGCTTCTCGGACAAAACGGACAGGGTAAAACTACATTAGCTAAAATTCTTGCAGGAGATATTAAAGATTATTCAGGAAGCTGGAATTTAGGACATAATGTCAATATTGGTTATTTTGCTCAGAATCAGGAAGAGGTTCTGACTCCGAATAAAACGGTGCAGGAAGAAGCAGAGGATGCAGCTACCGAAGAAACCAGACCGAGAGTAAGAGATTTATTAGGTTCATTCCTTTTTCAGGGTGAAGCGGTAAATAAGAAAACGAAAGTGCTTTCCGGAGGTGAAAGAAACCGTTTGGCGCTGTGTAAGTTATTGTTACGTCCGTTCAATACATTGATTATGGACGAACCTACCAATCACCTTGATATTCAGTCAAAAGAAATCATTAAGCTGGCTTTACAGAAGTTTGAAGGAACTTTGATTGTGATTTCTCACGACAGAGAATTTTTACAGGGACTTTGTGATAAAATTTACGAGTTCCGGGACGGGAAAATGAAAGAGTTTTTGGGGGACATCAACGAATATCTTGAGTACAGGCAAAAAGAGTCCATCAGAGAAATTTCTGCCGAGAAAGCTAAGCTTCATGGTGAAGAAACTAAAGCTGAGGTAAAAGTAAAGAAAGAGGAAAAAACATCCGGCAACGGTAACGAGCAATCAACACCCGGAAGTATTAGCAAAGAACAGAAGAATATTCAGAACAAGCTGAAAAAAGTGGAAGAACAAATTGCAGAGCTTGAAAATGATATAGAAAAATTTGAGGTTTCTTTTACCAGAGAAAATCCTTCTGAGGAGACTCTCGAAAAATACAATAAAACCAAAGAAAATCTGGATCTTGCTTTACAGGAATGGGAATATTTGGGAACACAGCTTGAATAATTTCAGCATAAGAATTAAGATGAACTTTTACGGTTCATCTTTTTTTAGCTCATTCCGTTACATCACCTTCTAAAGTGAGTGTTAAATTTTCCTGTTCAAAATTTCCTTTTAGAAAAACGGTTATTTTATTTCTTCCGATGTCTTCTTTTTTAGGTTTGAATTTCGCTTTTATTGTCAAAAAATCTGCGGGTTGTATAATATTGTTTTTATATTCTAATGAAGTGCAATTGCAAGACGGTGAAATTTTGCTCAGTATAACGGGAGTTTCACCAACATTC